>Ga0316189_10000769_pt1 | contig 32131 bp, 24 predicted proteins | sample LowCovwburrow_MG_FD_204930 | JGI IMG/M metagenome (GOLD analysis project Ga0316189, IMG submission 204930) | Coastal sediment microbial communities from Maine, United States - Lowes Cove worm burrow | ecosystem: Environmental > Aquatic > Marine > Coastal > Sediment | place: USA: Maine...
TCCAGGTCCTGAATTACATGACCAAGGGTAACCGCGATGAGGGGGAGATTGCGGCGTTGCGCGAGCGTGCGGGGGTCGACCGCTTCGCCCTAATGCATCCGAGCCGCTTCTCGGCGCCCGCCGTGATCGTCGACGGCACCCGGGTCGTCACGAGCTGGTGCAGCGACGGCGTCCTCGTCTACAAGGCCGTTTCCACGCGGGACGAGGAGGACGAGGAGCGCCGTCGGCGGGAGGCCGCGAGCGCGAGGCTCCCTCGGGTGACGCGCCTCGCGTCGCCGCACCTGCGGACGCTCTTCCCCGATCTCGATGGGGCCGTGCAGCGTCGCCTCGGGCGGATCCTGCCGGGTCGGCGCTACGTGCTCCTTGTGCCGCCGGCGATCTATGAGGACTACGTGGCAAAGCCGTTCGAGGCCGAGCACCGCCGCCTCTTTGATCCCGGGACGCGCTACTTCAACCCGCGCATCTCCCCGGTCCACGGCCTGCGCAACCTCGGCACTCGACTCAACACCTTCGTCGCCGCTGGCTACGCGCTCTCCGCGGTCGGTGTGTCGCTCGGCGTGTCGCTCCAGCCCGTCACCCAGGTCGGCGCCGCCGCGAGAACCGGCAGCGGCACGGCGAGCGCTACGTCCCTGACTGCAGCGTCGAGGACCTCCAGCAGGGCGATCACCTCGCTGCAAGCGGCGCGCGCGACCCGTGCGGCGCATCTCGCCGCGGCGGGCGAGGTGGTGACAGAGGCCGCGGCGGGCGGCCTCCTCTACGTCCTGGTCGCTCCCGAGACCGCCTACGCGTCACCTCGGCGCCCGTCGGCGGAGGAGAGCGTGATCGTGGTCCCGGCCGACGCCGTCGAGGGGCAGACCGAGAGCCTTGGCTTCGCCGTTCGCCATCGCGGCGCGACCTACCGTGTCGTCGGCTTCGTCTCGTCGCGAGCTGACCGCCCCTGAGCGTTGTCAGCCGCGCCCGGGGGCACGAAGTCGCCAGCTCGCGACCTCTCTGCTCAGCTGTGCCTAGTCTAGCGCCGAACACACCGCCTTTCGCGGCAGTCAACGGGGCACGATCTTCGATGTTGACAGGGACTACCCAGGCTGCCAGGTCCGCAAGAGCCGTCGTACGAGCGGTGAGATTCGAGCTCAGAGCCGAGCTGGAGAGCACAATGCCTACAGCCTACGATACGCACTCGGCCGCGTCATTCACGGGGACTTGGTGCGAGGCGCAGGGCGAGGAGCCCGCGTCGTTGGACCATGGCTGCACATGCGTCTCAGGGGATGGCGCAGGCACAATCGAGGTCGAGGGCGCAGGTGCAGCTCGGGTTGGAGCCGCAGGTCACCGACGGCTTGGGCCCTGACTTGCAGGTCGCGAGCGTCTCCTCGGTCCAGCCGCACCAGCCGTCGAATTGAGCCGATGTCCACTCCATCGACTCTTCGGTGCAGATGAGGCCTTGCTGTCCGCAGACGGTGTTGCAGGAGTTGGCGACGTCACTCTGGACAAAGCAGTAGCCGGGGTACTTGCAGGGCACACCATTCGGGCACTGAGCCCCGCAGGCGCCACAGTTCGCGTCGTCGCCCCATGCGTTGATGCAGGTGTCGCCGCAGATGATCTCCCCGTCCTCGGCGCAGCCAGGCTCTCCGCCGACACATCCTGGGACTGGGTTGTCGCAGGCGCCACAATGGTCGGGATCGATGGCCAGGTCGGCGCACACGTCTCCACATATTGTCTGTCCATCGGGACACGTGGGCGTGCCGTCTTCGCAGGCGCCTCCCTGGGGCGTCGGGCGGTCGCAGCAGCCGCAGTGATCGGGATCCGTGCTGAAGTCAATCGCGCAACGGTCACCGCAAAAGTCGCATGGGTTGCACAGGCCTTCATGGCAGAGCAGGCCGCTCTCACAGACACTATCGTCGACGCAGGGCGTGCCGGCCCCGCCGCAGAAAAGGAGCTCGCAGGCAGGCTCGTCGAAGGCGTAGTTGCAGACGTGACCATCGGGGCAATTGGCGTCGTCGACACAGGGCACCCCGGGGACGCATTTGGGCGCGGGATCCTTGGGGGTGATCGTCGTGTTCGGCGGTGGCGATGAGCAGGCCGAGGTCATCTCGCCTGAGCTCGAGTCGCTGCTCTGGCCGTCGCTCGCCGAGCCGTCGCTCGCCGAGCCGTCGCTCGCCGAGCCGTCGCTGCTTTGGCCCGCGCTCGCCGAGCCCGGGTTGCTGCTGACGCAGCTTTCGTTGTCGGCCTCGCAGTCCCCCGAGGGGGTTGTGCAAGCGGCGAGGAGAGCGAGGCCGAGGACTGCGAGGAGGCGCATGGAAACGTCGGTATATCACCCTGTTGCAGCGTCGCGCCTCTTTTTTGGAGGAGCGGCGAGAGCTCCTACGCCGGGCGCTCGGTCGATGGCGAGGCGGTCGCTGGGGCTCGCCGTACTGACCTCGCCTGCGAGCCCTCTCTCGGTGATGAGACCCAGATTGCCTCCCCCGGTGAGGTTCGTCGAGTCCACGAGGTCGCCACCGCTCCCGGCGCTATCGCGGATCTCCTGCACGGCGCCCGCGCGCCGCCACGAGCCTGTCCTCCTGAACAGCTGTGGATGTTCGCGGAAGCGCGCGCCGAGGCGTCGCGGTCAACTTCGTGCGCTCAGGCGCCGACTCCGCTGCGCCTCCGTGACCTGCACGTGCGCGACCTTGCGCTGCGGCATGTGCAGATAGACCGGCGGGGAGTGAGTGACTGACCCTGTCACGCCCAGCGGCTGATGCCGCGCCTGAGCGCGCGGCCAACCCGGTTGCGCTTCCTCGCCGCAGCAAGCGTTCTGGTGAACGAACTCTCTACCGCCGCGCGGGCGTCATCTCCGAAGAGCAGCGAGCCGTGAGAGATCAGCAGGGAGTCGAAGTCCCAGCTCATCAGAGTGTGAAGGGAGGACTCGAGGGCCCTCGGGTCGACACAAAGCGCGTAGTGCTCCGGGCTCATTACGGGTCTACCGTATGAGAAGCCCATGCTCTTCATGAGCCAGGTGAGCGCTCTTCCTGGGGGGCGACCAGCCAGGTGTCGCCGGGGGTGGATACACTCTACCGCGTCGGTGAGCACGAGGGTTCGCGTGGGAACGTGGAGCACCGCGATCTCGTGTAGCAGCGCGTTGCCGCCGATGACGTGGAAACGCAAGGTGCCCGTTCGGGTCCAGGGAGCGTCAGCCTGACGACTCTGGACATCCAGTAGGGTGTCGAAGTTCAGGTGCTTCATCCGTCGCGGATGGCCGATGCAACCTGTGGTCAGCGCTTCTGGAAAGGCTTCCTGGAACGCAGCGACACCGACCGTATGAATCTCGTTCGGGGCGACTATCCAGCGCGGTTCACCGAGAGCTCTCAGCTCAGCGAGAATCGACCTGTCTGGGGTGGCCGGTGATGGGGAGTAGAGGAGTAGCCCTTCCCCGGTGTCCATCACGACCATTCGAGTCTGCAGCGTGAGTCCGGAGAAGCGGAGCCACGAAGTCCCGAGCCACACCCCGGGGCGGTGCTCTTTGAGTGGAGAAGGGGCGGGAACGTCGGCCATGAGTGCCACAGGGTATCAGCGCGAAGGTGGAGCGCATCGCCCCCGATTCCGCCGACCCCGAGAACTGGGAGGAGCTTCAACCAGGCCTAGGGCCATGTTGTATCGCCCGGGCGTGTCTTAGCACTGCTGCTGACGATGCGTCGTGAGATTATGGCGAGCCGGTGAGCCGGCCACGACCCGGTCTTGTTGGGCACTTGGGGCTCTTCGCGAGAGCATGCGTCGAGGCCTCACGCGCAGCTTTGCACCTCCTGCGGGGCACCTTGCGTCGCGAGACGACCCTGCGCCTACCGCAGAGTCGCGGTTTGAACGCCCAAACCGCGCCCGCGAGCCAAATGCCGTTTTGTGGCACACTTGAGCACATTTTTCATGGTACGGTGCGGGGACTCAGCCTTGTTGGAGGTCTTCATGCAGCAGCGTCTTCTTTCCATATCTGTGCTTACGGCGTTCTTCTTCTCGTTGGCGTGCAATGGCGACGACTCGGCCGCGAGCCGGGGCTCGGATTCGGCCACGGCTACGGCTACGGCTACGGCTACGGCCACGGCCACGGCCACGGGCAGCGATAGCGGCACAGGAACAACAGATGGCAGTGGGACCATGAGTGCGAGCAGCGGCACCACATCATCCTCCGGGACAACCGATGGTGAGACCGCGGGCAGTGGTGAGACTGCGAGCAGTGGTGAGACGACGACGACGACGACGACGACCACCACCACCGGGGGGGTGACCGCAAGTTCTTCGACGACCGGTGAAGATTGCGATGCCGAGGAGGACATCTGCTGCTTGATGGAGGGTGATATCCCGCCGCATGCTCTCCTCGACGCATTTCTCCTCGAATATCCGCCGGTGGAGATGCCCAAGTCGTACCAGGCGGTCTCGGCCTTCGAGCCCGTTGCCAACGGTCATGCCATGGCTTGGTCCGCCGAAAATGTCGCCGACGAATTCGTCGATATAGACAACGGTGGGGTTATTGAGGCGAACATCGAAGCGGGGCGAACGCTCTCGCGGGAGGCGGCGGAGCTGGCACTTCCAGACGGCGCCGTCGTCCTCAACGTCCGCGACGAACCTGTGATTATTGAAGATCTGGGGACCCCGCCTCCGTGCCTTGGGGTTGGTTGGGCGTGGGGCTCGATCCTCTTTAGAGCCAAAGATACCTCAATTGGTGAGCTCGTCTATCTCTATATCGGCGTTTGTTCGAATGGCGATGGCGAGGCGTTCTACTACTCGGACGAGGCTGTAGAGATCTGCGCGCCGATCCCCGGATGAGCCCCGCCTCCGAGCTCGTCGCCACAGCGCCGGTAGGGGGTCCGCAGCCTGATGTCCCCAATGTGAGTTGGGTGTCCGTTTGATGTCAGTCTCGGGCCGGGCCGGCCCGGGGGAGCGCTTTGGTGGCTTTGGGCGCTTGTGCCGTCCGATGGGGGCGCCTTGCCCGTCAGCGGCGCGTGGACCTTTCGTGGGCGATCTCGCCGCCTCTGCCGGGTCCTGGGACGGCACGTCGGCGGCAGGGCGCGAAGTCGACCGCGACTAGCGCGCGCTCGCTCGCCCAACAACCTCAACTGCCAAGTGAGGATGAGGTGGCGGCGGGGCGCAGGCGGCGTGGAGGAGCTCGGCGATGGCCTCGGGATCTGTGACGACATCGCGAGCCCGCAGAGCTGTGGGCAAAAGTGCTCATCTCGATGCTGCTTGCGGAATTACACCATTTTTGTCAGCATCAGTAGGGATTGACCTGGACGCGCAACTCTCTTCAACCCGTTTCTGGTGATAGCGAAGACGCGGTCGCAACGCGGCGTATCGAGCCGCGAGAAGCTGCTGTTGAAGGGGACAGAGCCAAGACCTCGGATCCCAGCACGCTTCCTCGGGAACGCGAGCTGGTCAGCAACTCCGATGAACTCCTCAAGAGTCGCCTTACTTCCGGGACTAGTGCGATTGTCGGCCATTTTGTCATCCAAGATCATCTCGATCAGGGCGGGATGGGGATGCTCTTTCGTGCCTATGATGAGGAGCTCGACCGACCGGTTGCCCTAAAGATCCTCCGACCACAACATCAGGGGACAGATAGCCGTACCCGCCTCCTTCGCGAAGCCCAAGCGCTCGCCAAGCTCTCTCATCCCAATGTTGTAACAGTCTACGAGGTCGGTGAGTGGGAGGGGCATGTCTTTATTGCGATGGAGCTCATCGAGGGACAAACACTCCGCGCCTGGCTGAAGCACAATCGCTGGAGTTGGCGGGAGATCGTCGACAAACTTCTTCAGGCCGGACTTGGCCTTGCGGCGGCTCACAAGGCGGGGATTGTCCATCGCGATTTCAAGCCTTCGAATGTTCTTGTCGGGAATGATGGCCGAGTCCGAGTGCTCGACTTTGGCTTGGCGTATGCACCGATCGATCAAGGCTCACATGTGGGAAAGGAGGCAAAGACCCCGTCGGACAGTGCGAATCTGCTGAGTGCACCTCTCACGGTTGTCGGTGCGATCGCGGGGACTCCCCCGTATATGGCACCGGAGCAGTTCCTCGGCCACGACGTCGACACCCGGGCAGACCAGTATGCCTTTTGTGTCACGCTCTACGAAAGTCTTTATCATCAGCGCCCCTTCTCCGGCAGAACCGTCAAAGAGCGCAAGCTCGAGCTGGCCACCGCACCGGAGCCAGAGTTCCCGAGAAAGCCACGGGTCCCGGCACACCTTCGCCGAATTCTTCGCCGAGGTCTCAGGTTTCGCCCCAAGAAGCGCTATAGCTCGATGGCCGAGCTCCTTGCGGAGCTCAAGACGGATCCGATTCGTCGCCGGCAGAAGATCCTGGCTGCCTCTGTTGCCAGCATCGCCCTACTCTGGGGGGGCTATGAAATCGCGCACCGAGAGGCGGCTATGCGGGACCCTTGCGTGTTCGCCGGTCAACTCAATGAGTTTTGGAGCACCCATAGACAGGATGTCGAGACAGCGTTTCTTCGGCCTGAGAAAGAGTATGCCAAGAGGATTTGGCAGCATCTCAGCGTCGGCCTCGCAGACTATGCAAATAGGTGGGATGGGCAACAGCGAGAAGCCTGCCAGGCCCGTCAAGCTGGGGCCTACGATGCCGAGCTCTATGGGACGGCGCTCACTTGCCTCAAACAACGTCAGTTCGCCTTTGAGGCGCTCGTCAACACCTTTACCACCGCGAAGGCCGACTCTCTTGTCCGGGCGCTTGAGGCCGCCGATGCGCTTCCCCTCCTCGATCGATGCAATGACATCGATGCCCTTACGGCGAGCGTGCCCCCTCCCGAGGATCCCGCGATCGCCGAGGAGGTCGATCACTTGCGTGAAACACTGGCGTTGGCGCGTACGAACTTGGAGCTTCACCGCCATCGCGACGGACTCGTCCAATCTTCACAGGTCGTCGCTCGCGCAGAGAGCTTGGACTACGCTCCTTTGCAGGCCGAGGCGCTGGCTCTCCACGGGAAGATGCAAGTGCTCGCAGGAGCGTACAAAGAGGCCGAGGAGAGCCTCACCGAGGCCCTCTGGCTCGCGGACCTCATCCACAACGATGAGCTCCTTGCTTCTACGATGAGCTCGCTGATGCGTTGCATCGGTGTGCAACGTGGTGACTACGAGCGTGCCATCTCTATGCGCCGTCATGCCGAGACTGTGATTGGCCGGCTTGGCGGCAAGACTTATGGTGAGTCCAGCCTCCTCGCGGCAATGGCGTCTATTGAAGTGCGGAGGGGCAACTCCGAGCGGGGGGTCGAGCTGTCGGGGCGCTCGTTGGCGATCCTAGAGGAACTCTACGGGCCAAACGATCGCCGAACGACCAGTCAAATGATTGATCATGGGGTTGCGCACTCCAGCAACAATGATCGTGAGAGGGCCGACGAACTCTACAAACGTGCTCTAGAGATCATGGAGGCGCAACTCGGACCAGGTCATCCTGCATTGGCCCGCCCCCTCAACAACCTCGGAGCGATTCGCGGCGCCCAGAACGATCCGGAGGGCTCTCTTCCGTACTTTGAACGATCGTTGGAGATCACCGAGTCCGTGTTTGGGCCAGGTCACCCCGCGGTGGCGCAACGCCTCGCAAATATCGGGCTCGTATACGCGATGCTCGGGCACCTCGATGAGTCCCGGGTTCACCTCGAGCGAGCTTTGGCGATCGAGGAGGAATTCCGGGGACCAGACCACCTCAACGTCGCTAGACTCCTCGGGAGTATCGGTGAGATACTTCTCGAGGAGGGAGAATATGAGGCGGCGAAGTCCCGCTTTGAGCGGGCCTATCAGGTTGTCGAGAAACAAGTAGAGCCTCATTCGCGGCACTTGTTTGTTGCTATATATCGTCTCGGCGCCGCCGACTTCGAGCTTGGAAACAACAATGCTGCAGTCTCGCGCCTTCGTACAGCCTATGAGAGCTTGTCGAAAGATGCGCGAAAGAACGACACACAGCTGGGAGCTGTGAGTCTTTACCTCGCGCTCGCCTACGAGAGGTCGAAAGATCCAAAGGAGCGGGTCCAGTGGCAACAGATTGCCCGAGAGGCGGTGATGAGCTACCGAGAAAGTGACAACGAAGAGAAGGCGGCGCGAATCGAAGCGTGGATCAAAGCGCCGAGTCTCCCCTTTGAGAGGAAGGACCTCCACTAGCCCTAGAGTAAGCGCTAGCGGGAGGCTGCCTGTCAGCCCCGCTCAGAGACGTCTTCGCCACGGGTCTAGCGGCGCGGCCCTCTCCGCGTGGGTGAAGGCTCAGCTCCCGCTTGTCGACGCTCGGGGACTCTCATACGAGGGGGCTGAAAGGCTCTTCGAAGGAGCTGGATGTGCCTAGGCTGAGTGGATGGGGGGGGGGGAGGCTGAGGCGTCGGCCGGTCGAGGGGGACAGCGCTCCCTTAGACAGGTCGGAGCGAGCGTGGCCCCCTCGCCTGTCCACCGGCGCGTCCTCATGAGGATAGGGGGCCGGGGGCTCGTGGGCTGAGGTGCTTGTCGGGATCGTGGAGCCCATCACTGCGTTCTTCGAGGACTTTCATCCGAGCTTCCCACCGGCTAGCGTCGACCCACGGTTCCTGCTCCCGTGACGCCCTTCGGCGGGCTCGCCCTCGCGGCTCGATTGATCGCTCGCCTTGGGATCCGGCGCTCGATCAACCGTCGCGTCAAGGTCTTCGAGAACAAGCGGCTACGACGAGGCGACGCAGATCCTGACCCGCGCGTACAACCTCTTCCTCGGCGGCAGCTGTATCGAGGACATCGGCAAGATGCAGGCGGATGAAGGCGCGCGAAGGATCATCGGCGCCGACACGATCCCCGATCCGACGACGGCCGGAGACCACCTCCGACGTCTGGATCCCGAGAGCCATGAGGAGCTCAAACCTCGCGCTCGACGAGACGCATGAGCAGGTCTGGAGGCAGCGAAACGGACGACGAAAGGCCCGCTGGGCGGTCGTCGACCTCGACTCCGATGTCCGCCCTGTCTACGGCTCGAAGAAGGAGGGCACCGACGCTTCGTACAAGGGAAACCTCGCCTATCACCCCCTTGTGATCTCGCTGGCGGGCACACAAGAGGTGCTTCGGCTGATCAACCGGAGCGGAAACAGGCCCTCCGCTGATGACGCGCACGAGCACCTGGGCGAGCTCATGCCGATGCTCAAGCGGCATCATCAAAGGGTCTTGGTCCGCGGCGACTCAGCCTTCTGGCGATCTGTCTTCCGCGGACGGGCTCGCTCTTCCCTACGCGTCCCCTCGCGTTCGACCCTCTGGGCTCCTCCGTACCGGCCGCTTTTCCGCAGCTCGAAACCAGCGATCGAGGCGATCGAGCGCCTCCACGAGCAGGCCCCGGGAGGTCGCGAGGGACAGACGAAGATGACCCGCCGCCCCTGGCCCGAAGAAGCGCGGTGAGCCCGGTACAACGGCGACCCGCGCCTGACGATGGATCCGCTCGGCGATCACCGACTCATCGACCTCGCCCCCGAGCCCCTCGATCGCGGGAAAGACGACAAAGGTCCCCTCTGGCTGCTCACAGCTGACGCCGGGCATCGCGTTGAGCCGCGCGACGGCGAGATCCCGGTTGCGCTCGAGGTGGTTGACAAAGCGCCGCTGCCAGGCACCGGCTCGCTCAAGGGCTGCCACACCGGCGATCTGCGAGAGCGTCGAGACTCCGTAGGCGGTCTCATTGGCGTGGCTCACCTCAGCGAGGCGGAGCGCCGCGTCAGCAGAGGGACAGAGGACCACCCCGAGGCGGAGACCGGCGAGGCCGTACCCCTTGGAGAAGCCGTACACAGTGTAGGTCCGCGCGGCGATCTCCGGGCTCAGCGATGCGGTCGAGATCATCGCACCGGGCCTGTAGACGATGTCCGACCAGACCTCATCGGAGAGGATGACGAGGTCGTGCCGGAGCGCGAGCTCGCCGAGCGCCTCGAGCTCGGCGCGGGTCCACACATGTCCGAGAGGGTTGTGCGGGTTGCAGATCGAGAGCATCCGCGTCCGCGGTCCGATCTGCGCCTCGATCGCTCGCGGATCAAAGCGAAGCTCGCCCTCGGAGAGGATCGGAAAGCGACGGACAACCGCGCCGGCCGCGACCACTGAGCGCTCGAAGAGAAAGTCCACAGGATCGGCGATCAGCACCTCATCACCAGGATCGAGCACGGCCGTCGCCACCAAGAACATCGCCGAGGCCGCACTGTTCGTCGCGAACACCGCATCGGCTCTACAGGGAATTTCTCGACGTCGACAGAGGGTCTCGGCGACGGTCGCACGAAAGATCGGAAGCCCCCGATCTGTGCCGTAGGAGAGGTATCCCGAGCCGAGATAGTCGGACATCGCCGCGCGGATCGAAGTGGCGACGGGGAAGTCCGAGTCAGCGGCGGTCAGCGGAATCACGTCGGCCGCGACCTCCGCCCATCGCAGGTTATGGGCACGCTGACGGAGGACGTCGAGGTCAACACACTCGTCGGCGAACAACGGATCGGAATGCACAGTCATGGTCTCAAGTCCTCAGGTCGTCAAAGGGACGGTCGGCACATCGCTCCTCGCAACATCGACTCATCGATGGCGCTGAGCCCCGTCCCGCTCGCAATTCACGACACTCAGCAGAGAGCCGATTCCTCGCGGGGTGAGCTTGCACCGGAGGCGAAAGAGCCCCGAGGAGTCGCTCTTCGGCGCACTGCGTAGTCCCAGCCGTAGCTCTTCATGATCGATCCCGCCGCTGCGATCGACGTCGAGATCGTCGAAGGTACGCGCCAGATCCTCAGAGAGCCCGAGGTGATCGAGCGCGCGCCTGACCTCAGGACGGTCGAGCACACCGTTGCCGTCGAAGTCGAGGGCCCGGAAGAGATCCGGGAGGCGAGGCGCCGGCAGAGAGAGGTGCTCGCCTAGCTTCGACACGGCGCCGTCGATGAAGGGCAGCGCGGCCGGGGTCGAGGCGCCGACGAAGTCCTCGAGGATCGCCCGTCCCTGTTCGACGTAGACCGCGACATCCTCCGCACGATCGGCCGCAAACCCCTCGAGCGCCTGTGGGAGCTCTGTGGCGTCGGTGAGCGCACCCAGGGTGTCGGCGAGGATGATGCTGTCCTCGAGCGCGGCGCTCACCCCTTGGCTGGTGAAGGGGAGGAGCGGGTGGGCGGCGTCGCCGATCAGCACCGCGTTGTCGCAGTGGAGGAGCGGGGGCAGGTCGGCGTCCACGGGATGCCAGACATGCGCGGTCGAGAGATCGGCGTGCTCGATGTAGTGCTGGACCAAAGGAGGCGCGTCGCGCAGATGCTCGCGGAGAAAGCTACGAATCGCCCCCTCCGTCGCGCCCCGAGCGGGCTGTGTGATCCGCTCGCTGTCGAACTGAAGAAAGCCGATCACCCGCTCGGCCGTCGGCGCGAGCATGCCAAAGGCGACGCCTCGCTCTGGGAAGACCGTCTTGACGAAGGTGTCGCCGAGCCTGTCTGCGAGTTCGGGGAGAGACGTCGAGGTCACGAGCTCCTTGACCCGGCTGGACTTGCGGGAGAATCCGGGGTTCAGCGCGGCGCAGAGCGGCGAGCGCCAACCCGAGGCGTCGACGACCAGCTCATCCTCCGCGATCTCCTCCCGACCGGACCCGGCGAAGGAGAGCGCGCAGACACGGCTGCGCCCCGAGTGCGTCGCCTCAAGGTGCACCTCGACGCAGCGATGGGCGAGACGCAGGGTCGAAGCGCCGAGCCGCGTCCGCAGACCCTCCACGATCGCAGCTCGGGTCGCGGAGAAGACCTCTCCCATGGGCTCGGTCTGCATAGGCGCGCCGTCTCCGTCCTGGATCACGGTGCGTCGCAGGGCGCTGCTCCCTTCTAGAACATCGCCAGCATCGATCTCCTCGAGAGCAGCGACACCGTTCGCCATCAGGATGAGGCCGTGCCCGAGCTTGCGCGGCAGGGTATCGCTCGTCTCCCGCTCGTAGACGGTGATCGCGTCAATGTCCGCGCGACGCCCCAACGCGATCGCCAAGCTCAGCCCCGCCACTCCACCGCCGATGATTCGTACGCGCATTCTTCTTCTCCTCCGGTGAGGGACATGAGCGGGCCCACAGACGCTTCGCTCCGCTCCCTGCCTTGGTCGAGGGGGTAGACACGGCGCTCCCCACATCGATCACGGAGACCCTCGGAAAAGAAGAAGACGCGGACGCCGACGGGCGCGTCCCAGACGCTCCCGTGTCCGCAACACCTGCCGTATTGCCGGTCTCAGGCGGGAGCGCTCCCCGAGGCCGCGGCCGATTTCGCCCCTCCACCTCTGGTTCACCGCCGCGAAAATGACAGTCAGAGCGCGGGCCGTCGGTCATACTAGGGCTCACGTCGCAGAAGACGATGACCACCGGTAGCAAGAGCAGGGAGCGCGAAGGGCCGCTCCTCCGTCGGCTCCTCAGCGCCGTCGACGGTCTGATCCCGGCCACGCTGCTCGCCGACAGCGAAGCCCGGGTGCGGGCGCGGGTTCTTGTCGTCTCATGCGCGGGCATCGGCACCCTGACGGCGATCGCTCAGGTCGTCCGTGGGCTCACCCTGCCCCTCGACTTCGGCTTCTGGGCGGGGCTCGGCGTCGTGCTCTTCGTCTTCGCGCTGCCGGTGATCCAATGGAAGAGTCGTTCAGCTCGGATCGCCGGCGGATTGTTCTCGGTTCTGATAGGGATCGCGATGCCGGTGATCCACAGCCAAGCCGGCCACTTTCCGGCGCCGGTGCTCGCCTGGTTCTCCTGCTTTCCGGTGCTGGTCACCTTCTTCGTCGGCTCCCGCTGGGGCCTGCTGAGCGCCGCGACCACCTGCGCGTCGGTCCTCTTCCTCGCGACCACGGTCCCTCTGGTGACGACCGAGCGCTTCGCCGCCTTCTTTCCGACCTTCATCACGACGTTCTCTGTCGCGCCGGTGCTCGCCTACTTCCTGGCCGCCGTCTACGAGCGCAACCGTGTCCGCAATGAGAGGGACCTGCACCTCCTCAACCGCGAGCTCGCGGCCGCTCGGAACATCGCCGAGCAGACCGATCACCGAAAGACCGAGTTCCTCCAGCATGTGAGCCATGAGCTGCGGACCCCGCTCAACGCGATCATCGGCTACAGCGAGCTCCTCCACGACGAGCTCGAAGAGGGGGGCGACCCCGAGCTCTCCGGAGACGCACGCAAGATCACAGAGGCGAGCCAACACCTGCTCGGACTGCTCAACGGACTCCTCGACCTCTCGAAGATCGAGGCTGGCGCAGTCGACCTAGAGATCGAGGAGATCGCGCTCGACGACCTCCTGCTCGGACTTCGTGAGGCCGTAGAGCCCCTCGTCGTGGCCAAGAACAACACGCTCGAGATCGTCGCGAAGACAGACGTCAAGATCCACAGCGACCGCCAGCGCCTCCACCAGGTCCTGATCAACCTCGCCGGCAATGCCTGCAAGTTCACGACCGAAGGAACGATCACGGTCACTGCGACCCGCGCGGAGAAGGACCAGGGGGTTCGGATCGTCGTCGCCGATACCGGGGTCGGGATGTCGGAGGAGAAGCTCGCGCGGATCTTCGACGCCTTCGTTCAGGTCGATGACTCCGCCAGCCGTCGAAAGCAGGGAACCGGGCTCGGCCTGGCGATCACCAAGAAGCTCGTCGAGCTCCTCGGCGGATCGATCTCGGTCGCCAGCACGCCCGGCGAGGGCTCCGCCTTCACCATTGCTCTGCCCCCTCGGGCGCCCGACCCAGCCCCCGCTGAGACGGCGACGACCAGCCCCTGACCTGACCCGACAAACGAGAGGCCAGGCTCCTGCTCCCTCGAAGAAGCGCCCCAAGCTGGCGTCCTCCGGGTGTTCATCGACCCAACGGGCGCTCGTCCCGTAGAGCTGGCGGTACGCCGGGGCGAGCAGGATCCACGCTGCGACCAGAGGAAAGACGACCCTGCGGGCGGAGCGACGGAGCTGGGGTTGCGTCAGTCGCGGCCATGGACACCCCCAGCGGGCTGGAGCTGGGGCTGGAGCTGGAGCTGCGGCTCGGACTCGGATCCTGGTCCTGGCCCACAGGCGGCGGTGAATTGGCGGATGATCTCCGGGTCGCTGAGCTTGCCGGTGAGCTCGGCCGCGAGGCGACGCCCCTCCTCGAGCTTGCCGAGCTCGCAGAGGGCGAGGACGCGCAGACTGTCTCGCTCCTCGGCGAGCGCTCCGGCGGGGAAGCGCCGCAGGTGGGTTCGCGCTTTGGCCAGGGCCCAGGCGGGGTTGCCCTGCGCGAGCGTCTCGCGGCTCTCCGTCAGGAGCTCAAGCTCGAGCTTGAGCTCCGCGCCGATCGCATGGCTTGGGGACTGTGGCGAGAGTCCTGCGTGCTCTCGCGCCGCGCTCGTCGTCCCTCTCGGCTCGGGCGGAGCGCCGCCGTGCTGGGCCGTGCTGCGAGCTGTGGTAGGGCTGCGCTGCAAGCTACCGCGACGGAGCGCAGCCTCGAGGGCGGAGGTCTGGCCTCTCCCGCCGTGAAGATCGTCTCCGTCTCCGTCTTCGAGCTCGGGGGCTTCTTGGGCGAGCGGTCGCTCCCCGGCCGGCGCCCCTGGGGGGCCGGCTGAGGCGAAGATCTGCTCGCTCGGGGCGGCTCGCGACGGCTCGGGGCGCTCCCACGGCGGGTCGACGTCGGCGACGAGGACCGCGGCCCCGGCGAGGCTCAGAGCGAGGAGCGCGCCGCGGAGCGGGGCCTGGGCCGCGAGGGCCGCGAGGGGTCCTCCGGTGGCCTTGCCGGTGGTCGCGAGGAGCTCGGGGGAGCCGCTGAGCTCGCCTCCGGTGGGCGGGCTCAGTACGGGGATCCCGAGGAGCGCTCCGACCCGTTGGCGCTCCGCTGGGGTCGGCGCGTGGGCTCGTCGCGAGAGCGAGAGAACGCTGCGGCCCAGCGAGGCCTCGGGGTGTCGATCCTGGAGCCGCAGGTGCTCGGCGCGGATGCTGCCAAAGCAGCGATCGAAGGCGCGTCGCGCCGAGCGGAGGCGCGAGCCTATGGTGTTCTGGTTGGCCCCGAGAACGTCGGCGATCTCGCGGCAGCTCAGCTGCTCGATCTCGGCGAGGACGAAGACCTCGCGCTGTCCGCTCGTCAGCCCGTCGAGGAAGCGGTCGAGGAGGTGGGCGGCCTCGAGGTGGTCGTAGGCCCGCGCTGGGTCTGCGCTCCTCTGCGATGCGGAGCTTTGCGGGCTCTGTCCACCCTTTTCGAGGATCGCGTCGTGGAGGCGGGAGCGGCGGGAGCGGCCGCGGTGGTAGCGTGAGGCGAGCCTGCGGATCACGCCGTAGAGCCAGGCGCGGACTGGCAACTCTGGGGCGAGGCTGCGTTGTTTGCGGAGGAGGACGAGGAAGACCTCCTGGGTCGCGTCGTCGAGATCCGCGGGCGCGACCCCGAGGCATCGGAGGTTGCGCCACGTGAAGTCGAAGTGAGCGTGGTAGAGCTCGGAGAAGCTGGAGCGGGCGCTGGACATCGGGATCCCAGCCAGAAGTCTCCAGCTGGGCGGGTTTTGGTTGCACCTTTTTTCGCCCACGTCGTTTTTTCTTTTGGTTGCCGCGGGTGAGCACCGTCGAAGCCTGACGAGGGGCCCTGAGGCGGCGTCGGTGGGGTCTTGCGCGAGCGGCCGGGGAGCCCCAGTCGGCGGCCGACGGCCGGCGCGGATCCGTGCACCCGGAGGAGTCTACGTGAGTCGACGAGGATGGACCACTGGACCGAAAAAGGGGGCAACGAAAGCCGTCGGGTCCCGAGATATGTCAGGTCCGGGCCCTTGGCGCCGAGCCCGAGGGCCCGCCGCGGCTCATCGGTCATTTCGAGGGGGCAGGACCGGCCCCTTTGAGGCCGTCTACGATGAGGACGTCGCTCTCTACCTGCAGCCCCACGAGGCCGGGCCCGAGGGCTGACGAAGACGAGGATCCGCACCGCCTTTGGGATGACCCCTCGGCCTCCAAGCGCCTTGAGCACCTCGCGCTCGTCGTGCTCGTCACGCTCGACGTGCCCGCGGACCCGCACCCGCGCCGGATCGAGCTCGATCGGCGGCGGCGTCGTCCGCAGCGCGGTCCTCCGCCTTGACCCGTCCCTGCGCGACGGATCGGCCATCGCCTATCGGCAGATCATCGTCTCGATCCGCGAGTTGTCGGACGCGGACCGAGTTCGTCCCTCGCTCGCGGGGCTTCGTCCCTTGTTCTTCCGCCTTTGTGTATATGCTGTTGCTCTCTTGGTTGGTCACCCTCAAGTTCCCTGTGTGCCTCGCACGACGGGGCCTCTCAAGGATAGACCAAGAATGACACTCTCCATTTCTGTACCCACTCATAGCCCCAAGACCCGTCGCCATCACCGCGTGAGGACGTTCGTCGCGGCGGCTGTGCTCTGCAGCGCGATGGTTGGCTTGGGCACCACAGCCGAGGCTGCGCCTTCGAATATGACCACCACTGAGTTCTATACCGATGATACGTTCTCCGAGGCGGCAGGTCTTCACATCGGTAATAGCTGCTTTGGCGTCGTCAACGAGCTAGTCTTCGGTGTGGTTACGCCTTACTTTATCAAGTCAAAGGATAGCTGTCACCGTCCCACCCCTCCCACCTTTGACAGTTTCGAGTGCTCTAGTATGGAGTGCGATACTGATGCACAGGGGAACCTTATGTGTGTGGGGAGCAACTGCACTCTTGACGGGTTTCCGGGCGCAGATCAGTATATTGTGATCACCAACTAGGTTGCGCTGGTGTGGTGATCGTCGGCGAGGCAAGTCTTCCGCAGGCTCGCCTACTGGCGACCTGATCCGGATGTGCGAGCTCTGGGCTCTTCCGGGTTTGTGAGGGGGGGGCGGCAGCGTCCCCCCCTGCTTGGGGAGTGAGGAGGCTGGCAAGCGGCCCGGCACACCCGGCCGCTTCGGTCAGCGCCCTGTGGGGCTTCCGCGGCACCGCGGCGATGCGGTCGGGGTACGAGCTCGCTGTCGTCGGCGTCACCGTCGTGAGGCGGAGCGGTCACGTTGGTGATCTCGCCGTCGGGGTCGAGCTCGCCCTGGTGGCACGCTGTCCTGCGCCGACGTCCCCCATGGCCTGAGGCCTCCTGGCCGCCTAGGCCGTGAGGCCGTAGGCGTCGAAGACCTCGCGTAGCCGCTCGGCGACCTCTTCGCGGGTCAGGCCGAGGTCGCGCAAGGTCGGCCGCTCTTTGCTGCGCGAGCGGTGCTGCGAGGCGCGGGCGGCTTCGGTCGCGATCGCGTCTGATGCCGCAGCGCTCATGTCGATGCCGAAGCGTTCGTAGATGTCAGCGACGGTCCCCCGCGGATCGGCGATCAGGTCCTCGAAGCGGACCGTGATCCACTGCGGGGCCGGGAGCCTCTGCTCCCATCGCAGGAGTCGGAGGAAACCATCGATCACCAGATCGCTGTAGACGCGCCATTGGCGGTTGTCGAGCGGCATCGTCGGTCGCCTCTGTGCGTCGATGCCGACGTAGTTGCTGACGACGAACATTCGCACTGCGGAGGGGAGAACTTCGTACGGATGGCGGACGATGTGGACGAAGCGGGCGTCGGGGAAGCGCTCCAGGAGGCTGCCGATCCGACCGGCGGACTGCACGTTCTTGCCGAGATAGGTCGGCGTCGGCGCTCCCGCACGGTAGAGCAGGCGCTGCAGCGCCCGGTAGTAGGCCTCCATCACCGTCTTGCGGGCGGAGGGGGGCCGATCGTCGAGATGGGTGAGGGCGATGAGGTCGGCGCCTCGGGGGAAGAAGCGGATCGCCGAGGGGCAGGTGAGGTGGCGATCGAAGAGGAGCGTGTCCTCTTCGAGCTCGCGGTAGCGGATCCGGTGGACCGGATCGGTGCTCGCAAAGGTCCTCTCTTCCCAACGATTGAAGCCCGCGGTGACCGCTCCGCCGCGCATCCTCGTGAGGACTCCGGCGATGCCCTCGGCCAGCGCGAGGAGGGTGACGGAGGGCATCAGCGACTCGTAGAGGCGGGGCCCGAGGAAGCGGGGATCGGCGGCGAGGAGCGAGTAGAGGAGGGTGGTCCCGCTGCGCGGCGGGGCGACGACGAAGACCGGCGCGCGGACCTCGACCCGACGAAAGCCGGGCGCGAGCGCATAGTCGAGCGCGCGGCCGGTGTTGACGATGCCCGTGCGGAGGACGAAGTCGCGAAGGAGCCTGGGGTTGGTCCGGGCGATCGTCTGCTCATCCTCGTCGCCAGAGCGGAGCACGTCGAAGTAGTTGCGGAGCCCGCGGGCGAGGACTGGCAGGGCCGGGGGGAGGTGCATGGGGCTGTGCTTTCTGTCCGCGGAGCTTCTCGTGTCTACCTCGCGCTCGAGTGGGCAACATTGACGACTTGGAGGAGCGCCGAGGAAGTCTTGAACTCAGGCTTCGCTAGCCGGACTATACGAGAGTTCTTGTCGGTCACGGTCTCCCCCGTGCCCTGGTCGCTGTCGGTCCCGTCAGCGGCCTTGCCGGCGCCACAGGCCGTGGCGCCGATCGGCAGCCCGTTCAGCGTCGGGCCCGTCCAAGACTCTGGCGCGATGGGCTTCATCATCAACCCCGGTGCCGTCGCCCAGGCCGAGTGGACCGGCGGTCTGTGGACGGATGTCCCGCTCTCCGACACCTGCAAGGATGAGCCTGAAGTGCGCCCCGGCGTGACGGTGGAGGGGGTCCTTGTCGTACCCAGGCCGGGCTCCCGGCTTGAGCTGACGGACGCGCCGGGGTGGCGCGGCGTCGGCCGAGCCGCCCGTGAGGGCGATGTCTCCTCCTGAGGGATGGACCTCGGCCGAGGAGAGAGTGAAGAGGCGAGCTGTCCTACTGAGGGAGTGTCGACTCACACTCGGTGAGGGGCCCCGCGAGCCCGCTCCAGCCGTTGGTGCCGACCTGGAGGTTGAGGTCGGGACCCTCGATCAGCGGAGCTGAATTCTTGTAGTCGTTGATGTAGACCTCCATCAGCTCAGCGCCGGTGTTGGCATTGCCGGAGCTGAGGATGTAGACCCGCGGCATGAGGTCGTTGAAGAGGGGGCCGCCGAGGGCGTGGATACCCCAGGTGCCGTCGGTCTTGGCCAGCTCAGTGCCGGTACCGTCGCCGTAGTCGAGCTGCCAGAGGAAGCTGGAGTCCATCGCAAAGCCGGTGCCGTCGCTGATCTCGCCGTCGATGAGCCCGGGCGACATATCATCAATGTCTCCGACCGAGGCGTTCTCGAGGTCGGTGATGACCTCATACTCGAGATCTCCCTCGAGGTAGTTCTTGGTGAAGCGAAGGAGGCGGTTGCCGTCCGAGTTCGAGACGTGGGAGCCGGTGTCCATGAGGTAGATCCGGCCGTCGCAGTCGGTGTAGAGCGCCTCGATCCGCAGCGGCTTTTGGTTGGGCTGATCGCTGGGGACCATGCCGAGGAGGACAGCCTCCGCCGGGGTGTTCTCCTCGAGCGGGGGGTCGGCGATGTAATAGATCTGGGTCCCCATCGCCGACTCGCGTGAGCCGAGGAGCGAGCCGTCTTCAAGCATCGTCAGGCCATTTTGACCCTGGATCAGGGGGGCACGGTGCGCAGTGGGTGCTTGGGGCCTCAAATTCTGGTGTTTTTCACGGGCGATCCAAAATCGATCCAAAATCGAACCAACAAAGGGAGATCATCCCCGCGCATGCGCCGGGCCTGAGGCGGTCGAGGGCCCGCTCCGAGAAGTCCCGCGAGCCGGCGGCGAACCAAGGGGCGCGGGCCGGTCGGGGTGGGGCAGGGGCGGAGCCTGAAATCGCTCGCGCGTCTGGAGTTGAAGCTCCATCCTGCCCATCAGCACACCCAGGGGATCCCCCCGGGAGACAGCCCGCCGGAAGGACAGTCCTCCGACGATCGGGGCGCGCTTGTTCTCGTCGAGCGGCCCAGGCCAGGGGTCCTGACGATCGTGGGGACGCCAAGGGGTCTTCCTAGAGGCGACAGAGGAGAGGCGCGTCCGTCTCTCCGCGGGACGCTACTACGTACGCATGAGCGCTGACCCGGGCGAAGAACTCGATGTAGGATTCGTGCTTCGTACGGAGATCTAGAGCGCACTCTCTGTGTCTTCACGATGGCTCGGCGTCGGCGCGTCCGTGCAAGTCCGGATCGGCGACGATCGTGAAAGCCAAGCGATCGCGAAAGCTTGCTCCGCGTTGACTCGAGCTCCATCTCCAGCTCCTTGACCCGCTTCTTGACAAAGCGGAGTGAGAACTGGAGCGGGACCGGGGGGCGGCGAGCCCTCACAGACGCGCATACAACGCAACTCGCCACGGGGGCCTAATCAAGAACATACTCGTGCGTCCCCCAAGAGCCATGACTGACGAGCCCAAGCCCAAGGACCCCCTGCACGGCGTCACCCTGAAGGCGATCATGGAAGAACTGATCGCGCGTCGAGGCTGGGACGACCTAGCCGATCGCATCGAGATTCGTTGCTTCGCCCACGACCCGAGCCTCAAGTCGAGCCTCAAGTTCCTGCGGAGGACCCCCTGGGCACGCGGGCGCGTCGAGGCGCTGTACCTGGAGGATCAACGCAAGATCGAGCGCAACGCCAAGCGCAACCGTCGGCGTGCCTCGATGCGAGCCTACAGCGCGGAATAGGAGTCGCATCAGCGCGTGGGCATCGCAGCTCTGCTGAGTCGTTCGACGCGACCTTCCGCGGAGCCCTGCGATTGACGAATGCCCGATGAAAACCACTGCCTCGTCGTCCCAGTGAACAGACCTCCTCGCAGGCGAGCGCCCCCCCCGCATGACGTGCGCTCGGGGCTCGTCGCCGACACGCAGGGGGCTGCCGCTCTTGGCAGCGGCAGCTCAGAGGCGAGGTCCCTCCGCCGTTGGGAGATCACCACCGATCCGTGCTCGCCCAGGGAAAGCTCTCAAGCGGATCATCGGTTGAAGTATTGCAGGTGGCCCGCTATTGTTGGCATGCGAGGTCCGAACACATGAACATCCGTCTAGCATCCCTTCTGTTTTGCGGCCTCCTCTTTGCGTGTGGCGATGATTCAGACCCCAAGGGATCCGACGGCTCCACGAGCGCGGCGACAGCCCCCGCGACAGCCTCAAGCGGCGGCACGAGTGATACTTCGTCGACGACGGGGATGACGAGTGGTAGCACGGGTGATGCTTCGACCGGTGATGCTTCGACCGGTGGAGGGTCGAGCTCCGGCGGAGAGTCGACGACGGGCGACGCCTCGACCACCGCGTCGACGACCGGCGACGAGACGACCTCCGGTGATACTTCGACGACCGGCGACGAGAATATCGAGGTCAACTTCTTCTTCGGCCACTTTATGCTCGACAACTACCTCGCCGAGGTCGAAGGGCATACAAATGTTGTTCTTGGGCCGAGCTCCGTCGAGTTTATCCAAGAGGCGAAGTCGCGGGGGATCAAGCCGATCGTCTGGCTCTCGATGCAGATCTACCCCTGGGATGTTGTCGGCGATCATCTCGAGCTTAGGCCCGATTATCTCGAGATCTGGAACGCCTATGCCGCCACCATCGCCCCCTACGCGGACGACATCTACGGCTTCTTTCCCCACGACGAACCCTTCTGGGCCGGCAAGCTCTCAACCGCGGATCAAGACGCGTTGAACCAAGCGATCAAGGCGAGCTTCCCGGGGAAGCCTATCCTGACGTGTTTTGCCTTGCCGACCGTCCTCGATGACGACTTTGTCATCCCCTCGACCTACGATATCGTCAGCTACAATTGGTACGGATCGAGCTTTGCATCCGACGTCGAAAACTACGAGATCTTGAAGTCGAAGCTCTTGCCCGGTCAGACGATGTTCCTGATCGGCGATGGGTTCACGAGTGACATACCCCTCTCAGACCAAGAGCAACAGCTCAGGGCGACGAAGATCTACCAGGCGTACGAGCTCGCACGATCACCCGGTGAACCGTTGGTCGGCATCCTCACCTTCATCTGGAACGGCTACAACAGCAATTGGCCTGGCCCGGGCGGAAACTACTACCCAGGTGTGCGCGATATGCCGCTCGCGGTTGAGCACTTCGTCCAGGTGGGCAAAACTGCGCTCGCCGAGCAGTAGGCTCGGTTTTGGGGTTCGAACGCCGGTCCGGCCGAGGAGGAGCCAGATGCTCACGTAGGTGAGGGATGCGACCGCGGCCAGGAGAACGCAGACGATGGCGCATGCACTCTTGAGTGCCAGTGCGCGCGCTGCGGGGATGGGCTCGTCCAGGCTGGCGCAGAGAGCTGCGATGACGGCGATGCCAATCGCGATGACGGGCCCTGCACGCCGCTGTGCATGCCGCTGTGCTCGCTCGGTGAGCCCACCTTCCCGGAGAATCACGATGCAAGGCCCGAGACTCTCGACCCTCGCTTGGCGCAACATCTGGCGAAATCGCCGGAGGACGCTGATCACCCTCTTTAGCATCGCCTTTGGCGTGTTCCTCGCGGTGCTTTTCACCGGACTTGGCGACTCGACCTACGGGCAGATGATCGACCACTCGGCCCGCCTCAGTGGCGGTCATGTCGTCGTCCAGCACCCCGAGTACGCCGAGACCCCGTCGCTCAAGCGCAGCCTCCAACAGACCGACGCGCTGCGGGCTCTCGTCGAGGGGGACCCCGACGTGACCCACGTCGTGCCCCGGGTCAGCGGCGCCGCGATGCTCTCGACCAGCACCGGCAGCGTCGGAGCGATGCTCCTCGGGATCGATCCGAAGGCGGAGGACAGCGAGACCCTCGGGATCATCGACGCCCTGGCCGAGGGCGAGTTCTTCACCAACGCCGACGACAAGGGGATCATCCTCGGCTCCACGCTCGCCGAGAACCTCGGCGTCGACCTCGGCAAGAAGGTCATTTTCACCGTCACCGACAAGCGCGGGGATATCTCCTCGGGACTCGCCCGGGTCTCCGGGATCGTCGACACCGGCTCCCCCTCGATCGACGGCGGCATCTGCCTCCTGCCGATCGACAGCCTGCGGGGGATCCTCGCCTACGAGGCCGATGAACTAACCCAGCTCGCGGTCTTTGTCGACGGCCACCGAAACTCCACCGCGGTCGCCCAACGTCTCCGCGACGATCGTCCGGAGAACGCCGCGATCCTCACCTGGGACGAGGCTCAACCCGAGCTCGCCGCCTACATCAATATGGAGACATCGAGCACGATGCTCCTGGAGCTGATCATCACGGTGTTGATCGCCGCAGGGATCTTCAACACCCTCTTTGTGTCGGTGATGGAGCGGATGCGCGAGTTCGGGATCATGGCCGCGATCGGTTTCTCGTCGGCTCAACTCTTCGCCCTCGTGCTCTGGGAGAGCCTCTGGCTGTCGCTGTGTGGGCTTATCGCAGGGGGTCTTGTCACCGCCTATCCCTACTATTACCTGAACACGACCGGGCTCGACTTGTCGACGATGGTCGGCGAGGGGGCTGAGATCGCCGGTGTGACGATGGATCCGATCCTGTATGTCGAGATCTACGGACCGAACGTGCTCTTCATCGCCCTCGCGATCTTCATCGCGACGATGAGCGCCGGTCTCTACCCCGCCTGGCGGGCCGGACGGATCGCCCCCGTCGACACCATCCGTATCGTCTAGCCCTACGGCCCGCCGAGAGTCGGACACCACCGTAGCTGCACAGGTCGGGAAGATCGAGACCAGCGAGGAGAGCCAGGGGCACGGTCGCCCTCATGCGACCGCTTCAGTTCATCGTTCTCGGCCCTCGCCTGGTCTCGAAGGCGATGGCGTCCTAACATCTTGCGGCTCGTGCTATTGTGCACCCACCATCAATGATGGGTGCCGTCTAAAGAGTGGACGAGAACGGGGCGATCCGTGCGCCGTCGCTGTCGGGCAGGGTCTGGGCATTGCCCAAGCTCCAGAGGCGAACGTGGGAGTCCCCGTCTCTGAGGTAGGCATCCACAGGGCCGGCCGTGACGTGAAAGTGCCCCTCGAGAGCGACGCTGGCGCTGGCTTGGAAGGTGAAGTGCACAGCCTCTTGCCCGCCAATCTTCTTGTTCGACCAGGTTACTCGGTGCCAAGCCTCGTCGTACTCAGCCCCCTCAGGTGAGAGGGTCGACTCGTCCAGGGCCCGGAAGGCGGCAGGGAGGAAGACCGCCTGTGTCGGCTAGCGCTATTCACGGGGTTTTATCCCACGATCAAAGCGGGGTTTCGGAGGTGAGACACGTAGCGGGCTCGGGGTCCCGATGTGGAGCAGCGTGATCGCCGAGCTGATCACCGAGGCGTCGATCGATGGCAGCGCCTGCTCACCGGCGAGGTGCAGCGCGAGGCGGGCAGGAGGGAGACGAGGGGCACCTTCCCCAAGAACCAAGCTGAGGTGCCAGCCTCCATCACACCGCCGCGGCGAGGAGGAGACCGAGAGCGAGGAGCAGGCCGAGGGGCGGGAGGGCCTGCGTTGTTGCTCGCGATCTGCTCACGAACTCATGCGACATGTACAAAGGGTCACCCTCGATCGAGACCTCCACCGAGCGTCAAGCGGAGCCCCAACAGACTCGGATGAAAGTCCTCGAAGAGCGCAGTGATGGGCTCCAATTTCATCCCCCGTGGGTCGACGCGAGCCGGTGAGAAGCTCGGATGAAAGTCCTCGAAGAACGCAGTGATGGGCTCCGCGATCCCGACAAGCACCTCAGCCCACGAGCCCCCGACTCCCTATCCTCATGAGGACGCGCCGGTGGACGGGCGAGGGGGGCAGTGCGAGTGAGTCTAGGACGAGCGTGGGCCCCTTGGAACAAGGGGGCCACGCTCGCTCCGACCTGTCTAAGGGAGTGCTGTCCCCCTCGACCGGCCGACGCCTCAGCCTCCCCCCCCATCCGCTCAGCCTAGGCACATCCAGCTCCTTCGGAGAGCCTTTCAGCCTCCTCGTTGAGAGTCCCCGAGCGTCGACAAGCGGGAGGTGAGCCTTCACCCACGCGGAGAGGGCCGCGCCGCTAAATCCGTGGTGAAGACGTCTCTGAGCGGGACTGACAGGCAGCCTCCCGCTAGCGCTTACTCTAGGGCTAGAAGACCCACCAGGAGGTCTGATGTCTCAGGGACACAACGACATGACGCCAAGACGCCGTCGACGTTCGCCGCCACCTCGTTCGACCTCGCGATGGCGGGCGGATGGAGCTTCGCGAGGCTTCGCGCCGAGCTCGTCCGGATCGCCTCTGCCATCGTCTTGACGCCTTGCTCCACCACAGAGTCGGAGAGCACGCCCTGAGCGACCCTGAGGAGGACGAGGACGAGCAGCCCCACAGCGAGCGCCGTCGCGAAGGTGAGGAGCCGCCAGGCGATGCCCTCGCCATTGACAGGGGATCAAACCTCTTCGATGAAGACCGGCTCGCCGGTGAGTTCCACGATCAGGAGGCCGTCGGTCACCGGACGCTCTTCGCTCGCGAAGGCGGTCGCCACATCGACGAGTTCGTCGCCAAACTCGGCGCTCGGGACACTCTTTGTGACCCGCACCGTCGCGCTGCGAATGTCGGAGATCATCGCGCTCGTCGGCTGCTCCGCATCGCTCCAGGCAACCCAGAGCCTCGAGGTATCCCGCTCGAACCGGAAGACCCGAACATCGGCCCCCCCATCCGCCTCCCCGACCCGCTCCGCGCTTGAGAGCTTGGCGAAGAGTAGCTTCGCCGAGAAGAAGGCGAGCTTTTTTGCTCCCTGCCCACGATCATAGGGATCGGAGGCGTCACATCCGTTGCTGTTTGGCGGCACATTCCCATCGTAGACAAGGCCAGTGTAGTCGAAAATGCAGCAATTGCAGGAGCCGAACCCCTCGACCATACCCCACGCCCAGAACACCCGCTCAACTCCGACAGCCAACGGGGCGACATAGCGCTTCACAAGACCGGCGGCCTGTTGGCGCTCGCTCTGAAAGGGCGGTCCCTCGTTGTTTGGGATGTCGACGGCCGGATCCCCGGAGTAGGTGCCGGACTCGGTCACCCAGAAGCGAATGTCGGCGATGTCAAACCCGGAGTCTGTCAGCGCGCTCTGGAGAAAGTCGAGCTGCTCCTTCGCGTCGTAGGCCTGCTCCTCGCCAAAATAGTGGAAGTCGACAATGTCGATCACCCCCCCAGAGAGGGCCTCAAAGACCTTTGGATAGAGCTCCTGAGCGCTATCTCCTGCGAGCAGGACGCTAGCCTCCGGGTCGCCCGCCTTGGCGGCCTCATGGCTCATCTGATAGACCTCCGCATACTTGCCCGCATACGTGTTCGGGCACTCCGCTCCCTCGCAGGTCTCGGTCACCTGATTGCACACCTGCCAGTGCTTGATCGGTGAGGCCTTGAGCGCGGCGATCGTCGCCTCCGTCGGATACTCTCCGTCCCCGGCAAAGTAGCAGTCAGGCGCGGCCTCGGTGCAGCCGAGCTCGTCGTCGCCATCGTAGCGTTCGACCATCTTCTCGACAAAGGAGCTGTAGAGCTCCTTTTGCTCGGCGCTCACGAGATTTCCGCTGCGCCGGAAGGGGCAGACATTCATGACATCGCGCACCCAGTCCGGCCGCTCGACCTGGAGCTGGTCGTAGTCGAACGGCTCCCCCGGATTTCCCATGAAGGGTGGAAGCGCAGCCTTGCGAAATGAGAAGTGACCATTGCTCTCCGGGTCGACCCACTCCCAGATCAGGTACATCGTCTGCCGGCTCCATATCGCGCCGATCTCCTCAAGGAGGCTGTAGCCGAGGCTCGTGCCGGGGTGGAAGCCGAAGGGCGACGCGGCAAGCGGTTGCCCCCACAATGGATCCTCACCTTCAGTATCGCCTGTGCTCTCTGCCGAACCTGTGCTTGAGGTCCCGGTCGTCCCGGTCGTCCCGGTCGTCCCGGTCGTCCCGGTCGTCCCGGTCGTCCCCGTGATGCCGCCGGAGCTCGGGCCGGTCGTCGCGGCGCCGGTGGTCGACGCCGTCTCCGTGCCCTCGGCTCCACTGCAGGCTAGCCCCAAGAGTATCGCAGCAACACATCCGAACCGGAGTTGCCACCTGCAAGCGCTGAAGCTAGCCTCGTCTTCTCGGATTCTCATACTATTCCAGTCCATGATCTTTGTCTGCATAGCTGCACTCCCAAACACAGCAGACCCTACCACGGAGATCCACCCCCAGGTCATGACGAGAACCGCGGGGAGCCCTCGACACCCCCTCAAACGGCTGGGTCGGCCGCTAGGTCGCTCTCACACGCACAGGAGGAGCGCACGGTCAAGGGGTTCAAGCGGCGAACTCCGCTGAGGCGCCGGCCCAGAGGCGCCTCTGGAGGCTACAAGGCGAACAACGCGCAAGCGCTCGACTGCGTTCTGTCGTCCGGGACCAGACATGCGCTCTGCCCCTCGCGCACTGAACATAGCGTTCCTCCGCGAGGACTCGATCCTGAGCCCCGGGCCAAGGGCGAGTGGCTGCTAGTGACGGCTTGCACCGATGCATCGTCTCCTGCGCAGTCGTCGTCAATGACGACGTGTCCCGCTCCTTCTCGAGCCCGTTGGCGGTGCGCCTGGGCTACGACCGTGAGCTCCTCGCGGCGGTCTAGGAGCGCCTCGGCCGAGCGGTCCTTCAGGACATGCGGTGCTCGGTCAAGCACGAGCGCCATGCGTCGCCAGGTGAAGCGCGGACGCTGCGCGAAATGAGCCGCACGGCTCGGCGTCGCCATTGCACCTGAGTCCGGCGTAGCAGCACCATGAACGTCGGCCGGCGACCTCGACAAGGCGCGCTGGTTCAGCCCCCTCGCCGCGCGAGCCAGGCCACGACGACCAGCACCACAACCACCATAACCACCACAACCACCACAGCCACCACAACCACCAGCGACAGCCACCAGGCGGTCAGAACCCCGACCGCGAGCACGCCCTGAGCGACCCTGAGGAGGACGAGGACGAGCAGCCCCACAGCGAGCGCCGCCGCGAAGGTGAGGAGTCGCCAGGCGATGCCCTCGGCCTTGAGTTCGACGCCTGCGGCCCGCAGGCCCTCCGCTAGCGCAACCCGCTGCTCGATCGTCAGCGGGAGGTCGAGGCTCGCGACCCCGTCGCCATTGGCGACGACGAGTCGAACGTAGCGGCGACGGGAGAGCGCGGCGCTGACACTTCGCGGGCTGCCCTCGCCGATCCGGAGGCCGGCCGTGCTCAGCGTGATCTGGAGGTCGATCGGCTCCCGGGCTACGGGCCCCGCCTCGACGGCTATCGAGGCGCAGGCAAAGGCCATAAACCCGCAGACCGTCGAGAGCAAGGCGAGGTCGAGCGAGACCACGAGCGCGCCTACACCCACCGCGAGGAAGAGCGGGAGCGCGATCAGGGCCACGCGTCTCCGCGAGCGCGCGAGTTCGCCCAGGGCCGCGGCGGAGATGACCAGCCGAGTCGCGTCGCGATCCGCCGACTCGGCCGCGGCAAGCATCGAGCGAGCGAGCGCCGGCCCGTCGATCGAGGGTATCGGAGGAGACGCCACGGCTCGCCATCTTAGCCCAGATCTCGCCTAGAGCGTGCCGGCAAGGCGTTGAAGCGGCGAATCCGGCAGAAGCTCTCCATTTCGGGAGGCGGAGGAATCGTCGCCCATCACCCCGAAGGAGCCGCCGGTCACGAGACAGTGCAAGTGTACGCAGTCGAGGTCGAGGTCGTCGTCTACGGCCTCGGTCACCTCGGCGCGACGGAACCGCCTGCCCCGGAGCGTATCCTAGGCACCCCGGCCGCTCGCCGCTTTCCTCGTGCTGACGCGCTGGCCGGTCTGCACGCTGTGCTTGATCGCTCGTGACACGGTCTGGACAGCATCGCTGAGCACCGAGTCAGCGATATGTGCATAGCGTGCCGTGGTCTCTACCCGACGATGGCCGAGGATCTTGCCGACGACGGCGAGAGGTACCCCTGCCATCAATGCATCGCTAGCCATCGAGTGGCGGAGGTCGTGGAGGCGCACATCTTCGAATCCGGGGAGCCTGCTGCGGACATTGCGGCACCAGGTCCGGGTGAGCGAGCAGGAGAGGATCCGCTTGCCGGTCCGCGAGAGGAGGACATAGCGCGGTTTGGGATCATGGTCGCATGTCTCCCAGACGCGCCGACATTCGCGGATGATGTCGAGGGCATCGTCGGAGACGGGGACTACCTTCTGCCCGGTCTTAGAGTCCGGTAGGCGCAGGCAGCGATGGTGGTAGTCGACCATATCCCAGGTCAAGTCGAGCACCTCGTCGCGGCGCATGCCGGTGAGCGCGAGGAGGCGGATCGCGGCGACGGACTGCCAGCGCAGGCGCCCGGACTGATTGCTTTGTAGCGTCAGCGCGTGCTCCAAGAAGCTGTCGAGGGTCGCGCGCTCCTCGGGGCTGAGGAAGCGCTCCCTAGACTTCGTCCTGAACTTCTTGATCCCGCGGGTGGGAGGTTTGAGGTTGGGCTCGACGACGCCCCAGTCGATGGCCCGGGAATAGATCGAGCTGAGCAGGCGGAGGTTGCCGTTGGCGGCGTAGGGAGTGCTCGCCAGGGAGGCGTGGAGCCGGGCTACGTCGGCGCGGGTGATCCGGTCGAGCCTGCGGTGGCCGAGGCTGGGCAGGAGCGTGTGCTCAAAGAAGTGTTTGTAGACCTCGCCAGTGCGCGGCTTGAGGTGGACACGGACGTGCTCACGGAGAAAGCGCTCGGCGAAGGCCGCGAGCGTGGGCACATCGCTCGCGACGCGAGCGGGGGCGAGCGGTTCATCGTCTTGCGTCGGGACGAGGGGAGCGGCGACGCGGTGAGGTTCATCCTGTGAGGGCAGGGCGGTGACTTGGTGAACCCCACTGGGGGGGGGCGCGGCGGTCACGCGATGGGGCCTGGGGGATGGGGCCGTCGCAGCGACCCGGTGGAGCCTGGCCGGGGGGAGCTGCGCGGGGAGGCCGTGGAGCTTGGCGGACGCGAGATCGACCGCCTCGGCGAAGCTGAGCTCCGTGGTCAAGCCGAGGCGGATTCGCCGATCCTTGCCGTTCTCGTCGCGGTAGCGGACGTAGTAGGCCTTCTTGCCGGAGGGGAGGACGCGGAGGAGAAAGCCGCTCAGCACCGAGCATGAGAGCTCGTACTTGGCGTCTTGCGGCTTCGCGCGGTCGACGATTCTCTCGGTTAAGCGGGGCATCTTGGTGGCTCCAAAATCGATCCAAAATCGAACCAACTCAAGCTCGATAAGGCGATTTAGCGGATCGTTAAAGTGGTGAATTTCGAGCGCTAATGGGTGTTTACGCTGCGTCTCTCAAACCCTGGATCAGGAGGGCACGCTCAGATGCGCCCATATCTCGCGAATTCTGGAGATTATGGCCTCTGGGACATGCTATTTTCCCGCTTGCGCTGGATCGATCACTGGATCGAATTTGAACTCGTGCCGACGCTGACAAAACGCCTCTGTGACCGCGCAAAGCCGCGCAAGGCCAAGTATGAGATCCCCTGCGCGACCCTGCGCGGGTTCTTTCTGCGCGTGCTCCCGACGGGGAGCAAGGTCTACTACGTGCGTCACGTCCTCGATGGTCGCGACAAGCGGACCCGGATCGGGCTGGTCGGTGAGGTGACCTTCACAGATGCGAGGCGTCGCGCCCTCGAGATCCTCTCAAAGACTGAGAAGGTCGAGCGGCTACCAGCGCCGCCCCGCCTGCACTCCGTGGCAGCGGTCCCGAGCTCGGCGACCCCACGCGTCAGAGACTTCCGCAAACGATACGTGCGCGACCACGGGCGCACGCTGAAGCCCAAGACCCGGAGCATCTACCGGGCATCCCTCGACAAGATCGTCGCCGAATTCGGTGACCTTCGCCTCGACGAGATCACTCGGGCGGGTGTTGAGGCGTGGCATGCCTCGATGTCCGCAACACCGTACGCCGCGAACGCCGCTGTACGTGTTCTCTCCTCGATGTTTTCAAAGGCTGAGGACTGGGAGGTCCTGCCTTCGTCTTTCGTCCCGCCGACGCGCCGGCTCAAGCACTACCGCGAGCGTGGCCGCGAGCGCTTCCTGAGCCCAGAGGAGAGAATTCGTATCGAGGAGGCCCTACAGCGGGGTACAGAACTCCCGCAGGGGGCGAAGGGCAATCTTTCCTGGAAGACAGCGGCGATCCTGCGTTTGCTCAGTCTCACAGGGATGCGCCGTGACGAGGTACTCGATCTCACTTGGAACATGGTCGATGTTCGGCACCGTGTCTTTCGTTTGCCGGAGTCGAAGACAGGGCAAAAGGTAGTTCCCTTCGGTGCCCCCGTCCTCCGGGTTCTCGAGCTGGCCCAAGAGCATCGGCGTGCTGGCTGCGACTACATCTTTCCGACATGTACAGGGCGACGGATGGACAGCTCGTCGATCACACGCTCGTGGCGCAAGCTACGAGGTGCGATCGGTCTCGATGATGTGCGCCTCCATGATCTTCGGCACTCGGCGGCCAGCGACGCGCTCATGAGCGGGGTGCCGCTCGCGGTCGTGGGGAAGATTCTTGGTCATAGAAACCCGAGCACCACCGCCCGGTACGCCCACATCTCGGACTCGGTGCTCAGAGATGCTGTGGAGACGATGTCATCGACGATCGAGCGGAACGCAAGGGCGGGCAGGGGGGAGTAGCCCGCCTCTTCTACCCGCCGTCGACATGCGGTACGTCCCGACGCGGCGTAGGCCAGCTCGATGCCGTTGTAAGCCAGTTGATCCGAAGGCTCGGTGCAGGAGGAATCGCGCACGTCGTGAGCGATGATCAGGATGGCGGACCCTGGGACTCGTAAAGACCTTCGTGGGCTGCGGGGCCGTCACCGAGGCCAAGGCCCCGGTCGTGCACGCCAGCAGCCGCGCGGACGTGGGGCTTGTAGACAAGCGGGGGCTCATCGGACGCGAGCGCGATGCCCTCATCGGACGAGCCTGGTAACAGATGTGAATGACCGCTGCCCGGGCGAGCAAGCTTTCTCCAAGAACAGATTCGACGAGCGTGCCACATGGAGCCACATCACAACCTGCTGTTTCTGTTCTCCCTCGGTTCTATCCCAATAGGGTGCGGCTCTTTCGCGCGGACTCTCCACGGGGTGCGCCGACCGCTTCAACAGGCCCGCGAGATGCGTTTGTAGACCAGTTCACCGTCGAGGCCGGGCCTCGCGACGCGACGTCGACGGTTGGGCGCGCGAAGCCCATGCACGACGGGCAGAAGCCGCGGCATGGCCATCGCGGTTAAGTGGTCCCGGTCCGCGTCCGAGCGATGTTCAAGCAGCCGCCGCTCTGGGTGGCCGGTGCGCCCGATATACAACTCGCTGGCAACATGGAGCACGTCACGAAGTGCGGCCCGAGTGCGTGTGAACACTTCATCGTCGTGATGTTCGCAGAACATTCGACTGTCGCCTGCCGGCTGGGAGCAGCCGTGGACGGCACAGGGATCTTCTGTAGCGGTAAGCATG
>Ga0316189_10000771_pt1 | contig 32039 bp, 19 predicted proteins | sample LowCovwburrow_MG_FD_204930 | JGI IMG/M metagenome (GOLD analysis project Ga0316189, IMG submission 204930) | Coastal sediment microbial communities from Maine, United States - Lowes Cove worm burrow | ecosystem: Environmental > Aquatic > Marine > Coastal > Sediment | place: USA: Maine...
TCGATAGCGTTGGATTAAATGCGTCGCATCACTGATGCCGATGATGATCAGCAGAGGAACGATCACGTTGTTGAGGATGTTCATCGGCTCGCCCACGAGCCCCATGCCGCCGACGGTGATCAGGGCAGTGATTGCGACGGCACCGAGCGGCAAAAGCACGCCGGCGGCCCAGCGAAACGAGATGGTGAGGAGAAGCAGGCAGACGAGCACGGTGAGGGGAATCAGCCGGAGGTTGTCCTCACGCATCTTGGCGACGATGACGCTACGCAGATAGGGGAGGCCGCCGACGTGAATCTTCACCTGGTCGAGCTCTAAGTCCTCGAGCGACGTGCGGAGGTCCTTCATGGCCCGTTGCATTTCGCGAGGGCCTAGCTCGGGGAGTTGAAGCGCGATGCCAGCGACCGTGTGGTCTTCGTCGATGAGCCGGCCTACGAGCAGCGGATTGCCCGAGATCGCCTCCGCGAGCTGGGCAGCCTCCTCTTCAGTGACTTCGGTGCCCTCGATGATGGGGTCGGTCTTGAGCTCGGCGGACAGGGCGGGGCCGACCGCGGCAATCCCGCCGGGGAATCGGTCCGGGTCGCTTTCGATGATGTCGAGTAGGGCGTTGAACGCTGCGTCTTCGAGGTCCCCCTGAGCGTCCGCCTCGTCCCCGATATCGAGCGAATCGAGGTCGTCTAGGTCATCTAAGTCGTCGAGATCGCCTTCGTCCTCATTTCCAACTTCTTCGAGGCCGTCCAGATCATCCAGATCGTCCAGATCGCCTTCGTCGTCCTCGGCGGCATCTTTGACCCGGCGCGCAATATTGAGCGTCGTGAGTCCCGCGACCTTCTCTACCCATGGTTTCTCTGCGAAGAAGAGCGAGATATCGTGGATCTGCTGGAGCGTGTCCCGCGATAGGACGTCGTCCGCTTCGACCAGGATGAGAACGGCCTGGCGACGTTTTCCGAACCACTCCTCGAACCGCTGCTGAATCAGGGCGTACTCTTCGCCCTCAAACGAGGAAAGCAGGCTCTCCGGGGCCGGATCCGCTTTGAGCTTCGGGATTTGCGTGGCAAAGCCAAGCGCTGTCAGCACCGAAACAATCACGACGAGCTTGCGCCGCTCGGTGACGAGGTTCGCAAGCCAATTCAGGGTTTCCTGGCGTCTGGACACGAGCGTGTATGCCTGTTCGGAGCGCGACCCGCAAGGGTTTCAGCCCGGCTTGACAGCCTAGGCCGGCAGGGCTACCACCGGCGTCCCTACGGGGAGGATATCAGAGTGGCCAACCACGCTTCAGCAAAAAAGCGAGCCCGCCAGACGGTCAAGCGCACCGCCCGCAACCGGCACATTCGCACCAACGTGCGTTCCTGTGTCAAGCGCGTGCGTACGGCGATTGAGTCAGGCGATTCCAGCGCAGCAAAGAAAGCGCTAATCGAGGCTGTCAGCCGTATCGACGGCGCGGTCTCGAAGGGCATTTTCCACCGGAAGACCGGCTCGCGGTACATCGCCAGACTGACTCACCAGGTCAACTCGCTTCAGAGCTGAGCCGGGCGCTCGGCGCAGAGTTCCAGCACCGCGGCCTGCAGGATTACGTCCGGCGGGCGCTTGCTGCTCTTGAGCGCTCGATCGGTCTCCGCAATGAGGGCGAAGGCATCGCCAAGGCTTGTTGCCGTGAATCGGCGAGCCGACTCGGTGAGGTCAGCGGCTTTGAAAGGCGGCGCCCCGGCACGTTTTGCGGCTTCTTGCGGTCGGAGGCCTTCGGACAAGGCCTCGCGCATCCGAGCCACGATGCGGAGTTGCCGCGCCACCATCGAAAGAAGACGAAGTGGCGGTTCGCGATCGTCGAGGAGGGATTGCGCGGCGGCGATGCCTTTGCGGCGATCCTTGAGCCCGATGGCGTCGACGAGGCTCCAGATCGACTCGACCCGGATTCGCGTCACGCATTGCATCACCGCGTCGGCGTCGATGCGCTGTCCGGCCCCAACGAAGAGCGACAGCCGTTCCATCGCATCGTCGATGGCGGAAAGGTCGTCACCGACTGCATCGAGCAAGGTCTCGACGGCCTGAGGTACGATGCCGTGTTCGCGGGCGCTCGCTTCAGCTCGAATGAATTCGCGTAGCTCCCGTCCGCGGAGGGGTTTGGCATCGATGAGAACCCCCTTTTTCTTCGCGCTCTTCCCGAGCTTGGACCGGCCGTCGAGCTTGTCGGCGGTCATCACCAGGCAGCCGCTTTCCGCGGGATCGTCGAGGTAAGCAGCCAGCACGTTCTGCTCCGTTGGCGTCATCGCGTCGAAATGGCGGATCAAGACCAGGCGCTTGTCGGCCATCATCGGAAGAGTTCGCGCGGCCGAGATCGCACGCGCGGCCTCGAGGCCCTTTCCGTTGAAGACTTCGACGTTGAACCCGGCTGCGCCCATCTCGTCTACAGCCTTCCGAATCGCATCGACGGCGCGCTCGACCAGGAGGCGCTCCGTGCCGACCAGCACGTAGACCGGGTCTAGGGAGCCCTTGGAGGCTCTCGTCGTGACGTCATGTAGTGTGGCCAATGCTCAGCGGGCTTCGTCATCCGAGAAGGTGACTTCACCGCTCTGTTGTACTCGGTCGCCGAGAATTTGAAAGCGGTAACGCCCCACCTCCTGGCGGCGCACCGTGACGACCATCTCGAGCCGACGGTTCGGCGCAAACTGGGGTCGGTGGAGCCGCAGCTTGTGAACGATCGTCCTTTGATTTCGGTCGTTCACGAAGACCGTCATCGTCGGCGCGATGAACTTCCGCTCGGGCGTCTGGATGTCATAGAAGAGCACCTCGAACTCAGAGTCGCCGACCGCTTGGTTGAAGCGAACGACCAGATTGGCCCGCCATTGACGGTCCTCGATCGGGGCATCCGCGTTCTCCATCAATCGGGTCGCCTTGTTCGCGGAGGCGAATCGGATGACTCCAGCCTCGGAAAGTGAGCGAGAGATCCCCTTTTGCGTCAGGAAGATCTTGGCCCGGAGCCCGGACGCAGCGTCGGCTTCCTGCCAAGGGGTCACCGTAGAGACGATGGCCGCGAGGGTGGTGGCGACGAGTGCGAGACGTGGATTCACTGCTTGCTCCTGGGTTCGAGTCCAGGATCAGGTTAACAAGTGAAAGTTTACAGTGACAGGGTGATAAGGTGGGTAAAGGTGCTACTTTGCCCCTTGAGCAGCACAGGGTCCGTCAAAAAGTTGTGTCCGCACGCGGTGACAGTTACCTCCGACCGAGGAACGTGACTCGATGACGACGGTGAGTGGGGGGGTCAAAGGACTGGTCGCGCGCGCGCAGCGCGAGGCGCAGAGGCGCGGGCATAGCCCTTCGACGGCCTACCTGTTGCTTGTGATGCTGCAGACCGGCGGGCCGATGGGAACGCTCTTGTCGGCGCTTGGTGTCAAGGAGAGCGACCTCCTGAGCGCGATCCGGGTCGTCGACAGCGAGCCCGTGAGTGCGCTCGAGCGGGCCGTAGAACGGGCCTATCGCATCGCCAAGGCGATGGATTCGGCTCAAGTGCTTCCGGCGCACCTCTTGTTCGCGATCGCGCGGGACACGCGCAGTGCGGCCCATCGAAGCTTAGAAGAGATCGGAGCCGGCTCGAAGCGGGTGCAGGAGGCGGTCCACGGCGCGCTTCAGCCCGCGGAAGAATCCGCCGCCCCGGCAAGCTCGACACACATTCGTCCGTCTGCGTCTGTTTCATCCCCGCGTTCTGCGAAGCCTGCGCGACCCTCCGCCCGTCCGCCTGCGGAGCCTGCGCCACTCATCGAGCTGCGTGTGGATCCCCCGGATACGATTTCCGATGAGACGATCATCGATGCTCCTCTGAGAGGCGCGCCCGTCGAAGAAGACGACATCATCGTTCCCTCGTCTTCGCCGTTCAGCCTCGACGCTCGGATGTATCCGACGCTTGCCAAGCTCGGACGCAACCTCACGGAGATGGCTTCGCTTGGTCGCATCGACGACGTGATCGGTCGAGACGCGGAGATCGAACGCTTGCTCGATGTCTTGGCGCGACGCCGATCGAACAATCCGATCCTCGTGGGTCCGCCCGGGGTCGGGAAGACCGCCATCGTCGAGGGGCTCGCTCGACGCCTCGCGAATGGTGGCAAGGGCGTTCGTGGCCTCGAGGGCACCATCATCGTCGAGCTATCGGCCGGTGGGCTCGTCTCGGGCACTGGCGTTCGCGGCGCGCTGTCCGAACGAATGCGAAGACTCCAATTTGAGGTGAAGCGCGCCGAAGGCAAAATCATCCTGTTCATCGACGAGGTTCATGCGCTGTTCACCGGCGGAGACTCGCCGGACGACCTGGCACACGAGCTCAAGGCATCGCTCGCTCGCGGCGAGCTACCCTGCATCGGGGCCACCACAGACGTCGAGTACCGAAAGTACGTCGAACGGGACGCAGCTCTCGCGCGCCGGTTCTCCCCCATTCACATAGCCGAGCCTACGCCCGAGGACGCAATCGAAATCATCCGCGGGATCGCGCCGCGGTACGAGGTTCACCATGGCATTGCGTACGACGGCTCGGCCGTAGACTCCTCGGTCGAACTATCGGTTCGGTACATGCCCGAGCAGTCCTTGCCCGACAAAGCGATCGGGCTGCTCGATCTTGCTGGCGCTCGCATTCGGCGACGAGGTGGCGCCGTCGTCGACCGCGAAGCGATCGCACAAGTGGTCGCCGAGAAAGTGCGCGTGCCGGTCGAGCGCCTCTTGGTGACCGATTCGGAGAAGCTCCTCGAGCTCGAGTCGCATCTTGCGGAGCATGTTGTCGGCCATCCGGACGTGATGGGCAGCATCTCGGATGCACTGCGAAAGGGCGCCGCCGGCTTTCACGGCCAACGCCCTCTCGCGACGTTTCTCTTTCTCGGACCGACCGGTGTGGGCAAGACAGAGACGGCGCGCGCGCTGAACGAGCTGTTCTTCATGGGGTGCGCGATGACGCGAATCGACATGAGCGAGCTCAGTGAATCGCACGCCATTGCCAAGCTGGTCGGCGCGCCTCCCGGGTACATCGGGCACGACACCGGCGGGCAACTGACCGAAGCGATTCGTCATCGGCCCTACCAGCTCGTGCTTCTCGACGAGATCGAGAAGGCTCACGTCGACGTGCTTCAGTCGCTCTTGCCACTTCTCGAAGACGGACGCCTGACAGACGGCAAGGGACGGACTGTCGATTGCACGCACACGATTATCGTGATGACCTCGAACCTGGGTGCCCAGGAGTCGACACGCGGTTCGAGCTCGATCGGCTTTCATGGAGCGGCCGATGGTGCTGAGCGTGGACTGTCGGCGGCGGTTGCTGCGGCGAGGCGGGCCTTGCCGCCAGAGCTCTGGAATCGCATCGACGAGCCGCTCTTCTTCGGTCCGCTCAGTCGTGACGAGGTCGCCGAGATCGCCCGCCGAATGGTGGCGGGAGTCGCGGGTCAACTCCAGGAGCGGCAGGGAGTCCTCCTCGAAGTCGACGACTCTGCAATCGATGCGCTGGTCGCACTTGGTGGCTACGACGCCGAGCTCGGCGCAAGACCCATGCGGCGCGCGATCGGGCGTATGATAGAAGCACCGCTGGCGGCCGCGATTCTGGCTGGGGACTTCCAGCGTGAAGAGCGCATCGTGGTGGTCGGCGACGCGGACGGGCTTCGCTTCGAGTCGGCCGGTGGTTCGGTCGAAGCGGCGGAGTAAGCGCTACTGCGGCCGAAGGTCGAGGATCGCGGCCGCGGCTCGTTTCGAGAGTCCCGCAGCCTGTGCGCAGCGTACGATCGTCGGCAGGGCCGCGTCGTAGGCCAGTAGAGCGCCTCGATGGACGCGACGAAGAGAGGTGCGGTGCTTGGCGATGGCCTGCGTCTCGCCGCGGGCGACCGGACCGGTGAGGGCGTCCGGCACGCCGAGGCGCTGTACGTTCTCGCCAACGCTCTGAAGGAGCCCGCCGATCGCCCGTTCCGCCGCGCGACGTTCGAAGCCCAGGCGCTCCAGGATCTCGACGGAGGCGAACGCAAGCCCGACGGCGCCATTGGCGGCCAGCGCGGCGGCGGCGTGATAGGCCGGATCGCCCGTAGTCGCGACGAGCACCCGCGCTCCGCACGCCTCGGCAATGGTGCGGCTCGCCCGGATTGCAGCGCGCCCGCCGTTGACGGTGAAGGTGGTGTTGCGGAGACTGGGGCTGCTCCGCGTGCTTGGAAACGAGACGAGTGGGTGCATGACCCCAAGCGCCGCCCCGCGGGCACCGCAGGCGGCAAGCTCATCCGTTCCGCGCGCCCCCGCGCAATGCAAGACCACCACGCCGTCGCCGAGGTGTGGGGCGATGTCCTGAGCCACCGCTGCGATTGCGTCGTCCGGGACCGCGATGACAACAACCTCCGCCTTGGCGATGCGCTCGGGACTGCACGTGCGACCCGCCAGCTCGGCACGCACAGACGCGCTCTTCGCGAGCGAGCGATGAAGCCCGCGGCCGACACGACCCCGGCCGATGATCAGCAGCTTCATGCCAGGCTCGCGTAGAGCCCACGGGCTCGAATGTGCTCCGCGACCGCACCGGGGACCAACCCGGCGATGTCCGCTTCGCCGTCGAGAGCCGCCCGGATAGCCGTGGAGTTTACGTTCGGGATCGCGATCGGACAGCCCGCCGGCTGCGCGTAGCCCTCGCGCCCGACGACGAGCGGGGGAGCGATCCGCGTCACTTCGTCCCAGCGATGCCAGCGATCGGTCGTTGGTAGGACATCAGCACCGACCAAGAGGCGAAACGAGGCATCGGGGTGCGATGCGGCGAGTGTCTCGAGGGTGCGGAGCGTGCGGCTGGTGCCGCCGATGCTTCGTTCGATGTCCAGGAGCTCGACGCGACGGAACGGCGCAAACGCCAAGTCGCACATCGCCATCCGTTCCTCGAAGGGGGCTTCGTGTGCTTTCTGGAATGCGTGTTCCCAGGTCGGGATGACCCATGTCTCGTCGACCTCTCCGGTAGAGAGAGCCCATGCCACCGACAGCACGTGTCCTAGGTGGGGGGGATCGAAGCTACCCCCGTAGACCGCGACGCGTCGCTCGCTCACGGCGCCACCATGACTTTCGCACCGCGGCCTTGGATCGGCTCGGTCCACCAGGTCTCGCCGCCTACATCGATGGCACGAAGTGCGACGCCCCCTGCCTCCGAGTGATCGTCGAGGATTCCGAGATGTCCGGTGGCGAGCGGTCCGGGGGAGAAGAAACAACGGGGGCCGAAGCGCTTGAACATCAGCTCGTTGGCATCGCCGTAAACGACGATATTCGAGTTGACGACATCGTCTTCGCCGATGCTCGATTTGTTCCGCACGATGAGCGCGATTCGGTCGTCCAGCATTTCCATCGCCCGCGTTGGCGGCCTCGGCGCGACGCGAAGCTTCGAGAGATAGCGCGCCCCTCGAAGGCGCCTGAGCACAGCTTCGAGATCGGCAGGAGAACCTGTGGCGGCGACCTCGGCTACCTGGCGTTCAATGTCGCTGCCGCTTTCCGTGCTCTCGTGTCGGGTCACGAACTCGCGAAGGGCGTCATCCTCGGCGAGGTAGATGACCTGATCGACCTCGAAGTCGACGATCAGGAGCTTCGCAGCACGCTCGAGAGCAGCCGCGTCGGAGCCAGCAGGGCCGATGAAACCGAGACGCATCGTCTTACCCATCTACACCAGCTTGGGCCCTTGCCTCAAAATGTGCGTCACTGATCGCGAAACGCACCAGGGCCACGGCCTCGGGCGTCGTCGCGATGGCGTCGAGGCGACCGCCGTGGCCTGGTGGGACGTCGTGGCCCGCGATCTTCAGAAGAGCGTCGACCGCCGCTGGCGTATCGCCGGTCAAGATGAGGGCGGCGCGGTCGCCGAGATTGCTGACTGCGAATGGGACGAGACGGGTGGAGAAGGCCTCGTGGCTTCGCACTTCGAGGACCAGGCTCTCCACTTCGTCGCGCCAGCGCCGGGGCACCGCCCTCATCAGCTTCCTTCGCAAGTCCTGAAGCTCTTGCGGCTTTGGGCCGTCGGGATGGCTCGGGTCGTGGCGGAGCAGGAGCGCGAGGAGTGCAGAATCGAGCTCTTCAGGTCGAGCTCGGAGCGCGGGGGCCATGTGGCTGGCCGCGACTTTCAACGCACGCGCGAACAGAAAGAAGCGCTCGTCGGGCGTCGTCAACTCGTGCAACTTGCTGCCCACGACGAGGGTCGGGGGATCTCCGTGGATCGGCATACACGCTGTCGGCGCGATGTGCGTGATTCGAATTCGGGGTTCGCTGATGCCGAGCGCTTCGGCGACAGCGGCGGCCTCGTCGACCAGTACGCGATGAACGCCGGATGGACGGCGAAGTCGCCACGCACCCGCGTCGAACGGCAACATCTTGTCGAACGCATGCTCGCAGAGGGCGAAGAGGCGACGAACGGTCTGTGGCAAGCTCGCTGGCGCGACGACGTTGTCGATGGCAGCGGGAAGAGGAAGCTTCGCTGTGCCCCGTGACTCGCCATGGCTTCCGACTGCGCCTTCGAAGATCGCCGGCGAGTGTCCAATTGCGATGGCAGCGCCCGCTGCGCAGGAAGCCGCTCCAGCTCCGTGCCGTCGGCTCAAGACGCGTACCAGCGTCGTCCACAAACCCTCGTCACCGGGGCGGGCATCGATTGCCTCCCGTAGGTCGTTGGCCGCTCGATTGAGGTGCATTGCTTCTGCCGGCTTCGCTCCCTGTCTCTCGTAGTAGTCGGCAAAGGCGAGAATCACGTCGGGGTCGGTTGGGCGATCGATCCGGAGCTGCTCCAGAACGGCCTCGGCCTGGCGCGAATCGCCGGCGGCCTCGAGCGCGCCCGATAGACGAATCCGATAGTCGCGAGCCACGGTTTCATCGCCCGCGCGCTGGGCGAGCACATGGAGCAGGCGCGCGCCCTCGCGCGCTTTGTCCTGCTGGATCAGCACCGCGGCCAAACGATCGAGGGCCTCGGTGTGCGCCGGTGCGAGGTCGAGCGCGCGGCGAAGCGATGCCTCCGCGCGGGGGAGATCGTCCAGGTGCTCGTGATAGACCTCGGCGAGCTGCGAGAAGGCCCAGACCTCCTCGTCCCCACTGCGTCTCAGTCGAGCGATCCGAATCAAGCCCTCCGCGGCGCCTTGCCAGTCCTCGCGCGTGCGATGGATCTGGACGAGTTGCTGGAGTGCCTTGAAGTTGTGGGGGTCGAGCTCCAGGCACTCGTGGAGCGCTTCGATCGAGCCGTCGGTGTCGTTGTCCGAGCGGCGCTGCGCCGCCTGTTCCAGCAGGAGGCTGATCAAGTTCGGAGTGTCGGCGCCTGCTTCGATTCTGCGCTCGGTGAGCTCGGCTAACTCCTTACTGACGCCGCTCGACTTGTAGAGCGAAGCAAGTCTACGGTAGACGTCCAGATAGGTGATGTCCGCTTCGGCCGCCGCCACCCAGTTCGCGAGAGCCTCCTGAGGGTCGTCTAGCTCCTCTTCGAAGATGCAGGCAGCTTCGCGCCAGAGCGATGCGGCTCGTCGAGGGTCCTTCGCGCATGAAGCCGCTTCCTGGTAGGTCTTTGCCGCGTCGTCCCAGCGCTTTGAACCCCGCAGCAAGGCCGCCTCCGTCTCGAGCGCTAGGGGGTGATGGCTCGCCGTGTTGAGAGCCTCGAGCGCACGTCCCGTGTCTCCTGCTTGGCGTAGGACGTTCGCCGCCTCGAGCGCGAGTGCCGCTCGTTCGAGGTCGTCGCCATACGACGCCTGAAGCGCGATGAGCGCGTGCAGAGCGAGCTCGGTTTGGCCTCTTGCGTACGCGGCGCCGAGCACTTGGCGCGCGAGACCCGGGTCTGCCTCCATGGGCTCGTCGATGCTTCGAAGCAGTCGATCGACGTCGTCTTGCAGGATGTCCGGGTCGGCCCGGAGAAGCTCGACGCTCAGTCGGCGACGGGCGATCCGCTCGGGACTGCCCTCGGGGAGCGCATCGAGCAGGCGTCGTGCGCTCGTCCGAATCCGCTCCGGGTCCCGTTCGCGCAGGGCGTCCCACTCGAGTGCGCGCGCTGTCGGGATGTGGTCGGGGCGGGCTTCTGCAATGGACTGAAGTGATAGGCGCGCGCTCTGCATGTCGCCGCGGGCTAGTCGGTCTACCTCGGCCATGGCGGCGAATGCCTGGAGCCGCTCTAGCTCGTCGGGCGCGTTGCGTGCCCGCTGCATCGCGCCGTCCGCTAGTCGAGCAAACTCCGACGCTCGCAGCTCGGCGTCTTTCCGACGTGTTCGAAGGAGCGCATCGTCGGGCGCAGCCGCGCAGGCCTCACGCAATGCTCTGGCTGCCTCGGCGGGAAGACCCGATCCCAGAAACGCTGCGGCTGCCCGACCAAGGTAGCGGTGGGAGCCGAGCTTTGCGGCCGCCAGGAGCAGGAGGCGGCCCGCTTCTTCGCTCCGAGGTCCCTGTGACTCGACCTGGTGCTCGATCAGCAAGGGGTCGGGGCATTCGCGATCGAGCGTCGTCGACTTGGCATCGAGCGTCGAGTCCCTGTGATGCTCTCGCCAGGTGACGGGTGGGTAGTTCGTTCCGCCGTACGCTTCCTGTATCTCGGCCTCGCGTCGTTCCCGCTCCGCCGAGCGCATCTCGTCCGGATCGCCGAGCTGTAGCGCGCAGCGCAAGAGGCGGTCCGAGGGTTGCTCTCTCTCGGCAACGAGCAGCGCGGACACTCGCTCACTCGGCTCTGCGGACTCGGCCAAGGCGAAGGCCCATCCAGGGAGCGTAGGGTCGGCTGCGAAGCCCTGCTCGCGCTCGAGCGCGCTCACGAGCGCCATGGTCTCACGCGGATGGGCCACTTGGTCCGGATCGGTGGCGCCGCGGTCGCTCCAAGCGTCGACATAGTCCTGCAGAGCCGGATGCGGATGCTCGTGCTCGAGCTGCGGGTCGTCGAGCTCTGCCCGGTATCGGGCCCGGAGCGCGGCAAAGAAGCCCTGGACCTCGATCGTCGCATCGCTCGCCTGGGTGTCGAGCGCGCGCAATGCGCTGCGGAGGTCGCCATCGAATGCGGCTCCGTGCGCGAGCGTCCACAGCGAGGCCGCGGATGGAGCCTCGGAAAGCAGCTCCCGACGAAGCTCCTGGTTCGTCGTTCGGATCGCTGCAGTCCGACGCAATGCTGTGGCAATCTCGCTTGGAGCCTCGAGCGCCGCCTCCCGCAGAGCGCTGACGGCGGCCTCTTGCGCGCCGAGCGTTGGGGCCGTTCGTGCGACGCCAAGCCGGGCCGAGAGCATTCCGGGGCGAAGCCCGAGAAGTCGCGTGTAGAGCGCCTTGCTTCGTTCGGCGTCCACATCTTCGAGGAGCTCCGCCGCATGCGCCAAGAGGACGAGCTGCGCCTCCGACGTGGGCCAGCGTTCGGCTGCCTCCGCGAGGGCGTTGGCGCCGCCTGCTCGATCCCCTCGTGCGAGACGAGCCCCCGCAGCGATGAGCCAGGCGGCGAAGTCGTCCGGGTCGAGCTCCGCGGCGTGGAGGGCCGCTTGCTCGGCAGCCGCGGCGTCGCCAAGCTTTGTTAGTTGTGTTTGCGCCAGCAGCTTGAGGGCGGCGACGCGCTCGGCTCGGCAAACGTCCAGCGCCGCCTCGGTCTCCAGTGCGTCGACCGCCATCGCCCATGCTTCGTTGTGAATGGCGTGCCGCCGAATCGCCCGAAGGACCACGACATCCCGAGCGTCGGACTGCTGTGCGTCGCGATAGCGGTCGATCGCGCCGTCGGAGTTGCCGAGCTGCTCGCAGAGCTCTGCGGAAGCGGTGAGAAGCCGCGCCTTCGCGGAACCGACAGAGCGTGTGGCCAAAGCATCGAGCAGCTCCACACGACGACTCTTGGTCTCGCCATCGCGGCCGACGAGGGGCAGGGCCTCGTGGCGAGACACGTCCTGAAACACGGTGCGCTGCGCGGCTTGTGCGCCGGCATCATCCGGGTCGGGCGGGTGGCTGATGTGCTTTGCCTGCGACCCTGTCTGCGTTTCGACGAACGAGTCGAGCAGGCTCGAGATCGCATCGTCGTCGAAGTCGAACGACGGCGGCTCCGAGCCTCGGTCTGCGCCGGCGAGCTCGTCAGACATGGCGCCCCCAAAGCGGCGAATCCGGAGCAGCCCAGAAGCGAATCAGGTCGAGCGCCCGCGATGAGGCCTCAACAGACGCGCGCTCGACCTTCCCATCGAGCAAGGCCCGAAGAGCTACACCAATATCGCCCCCCGCCAGGAGTCCCGCGCGATTGGCCGTGCGTTGAACCCGCTCCACCGCCGTTAGGATGCTGCTCGGCTCCACTTCGGTCTCGCCGACCGCTGCCGCCACGCTCTTCCGCACGGCCCGACGAAGCTTGACCGCGACCGCGGGAAGAACCGGCGCGCCGGCCTGCACTCGGCATCGAGAAGCGGTCATGACGGCGGCTAGCGTACCTGCGGCTCGTTCTGGCGAGGTCGCGATGAGCGCTCCCGCGCCCCGCGGCACCGCCCAAGCAAGTCGCCCCGCCAGAAAGAGGTTTGAGGGGTCGAGCCCGTCGCGAGCATGGGGAGGCACGGTCCAGTGGAGCTCGCCATCGCGGTCGATCGTCGCACCAACGTGTTCGACTCCCTCGGCCGTCGAGGCGGATCCGAAGCGCGTCCCAAAACGCTGCGAGAGGCGCTCGAGCTCTCCGCACACGGCCGCGTCGGCCGGGAGCTTCTTCGACCGGACTCGCTCGCTCGAAAGCACCGGGCCGGCGCGCCGAATTACTTCATCGATGATCGATTCGGATTCCCGGTCCCAAAGTGCGGCCATCGATACGTGACTCAGGTCTGTCGCACTCCGTGCCGGGGGGGGCTCCGAGTCGAGGGCCTCCTCGACGGCGGCGAGCGCAGAGGCCCTCTCGATAGAACCTTGCCAGTGGGCTGCCCTTCGCAGCGAGGCGAGTAGCGCCGTATCGAGCACGCCGGCATCGAAGCGGGTCCAGAGCGCGGCCTCGTGGGCCGCGATCGCGCGGACGCGGGCCTCTCCTTCGAGTAGCGAGGCAAGGCGCTCGGCGGCGGAAGTGTTTGAGGGCTCCTGTTCGAGCGCTTGCTGGTACGCCTCGATGGCTTCGACGTCGTGCCCGAACCCCTCTTCGAGGGAGCCGATGCGGAGTTGTGTATCGACGTCTCCGAGGCCGAGCTCGATCACAGCCTGAAGCTCGGCGAGAGCCTCGTCCCGGCGCCCGAGCCGGCTCTCTAGGAAATCAGCGGCACCGAGATGAGCGACTCGACGCTGCTCGGCCGGGATATCCGAGCGCGAAAGACGCCTCAGACACCCGACCGCTTCTTCCCAGCGCTCGAGCGAGACGTGAACCTCTGCGGCGAGCGCGAGGGCTCCGACGTGATCGGGCTCACTGGTGAAGAGCTCGTCGAGGACTTCGAGGGCACCCGGTCGGTCGCTGAAACCACGGAGGAGTCGGGCCCGTTCGTACAGCAACTCGGGCCGCTCCTTATGGCCACCAAGCGCCAAGCGACTTGTGACGAGCGCTTCGAGCGCTTCGGCATCTTCGCGCTCTGAAAGAAGATCGTGAAGGCGCCGAAAGGCGAGCGTTCGCGTGGGGTCGGCGTCGAGGGCAGCCCGAAATGCGTCTTCTGCTTGTGCATACTGGCCTAGGTGGTCGAGTCGTACTGCGCCGGCCTCCTCGAGTAGGTCGGCGCGGAGGGCCTCCTCGACGAAGGGGGCGAGGCGCTCGCAAGCCTGTGCCACGAGTGACCATTCTCCGGCGTTCCGGGCTGCGCCGCGTAGAGTCTCCCAGGTAGCGAGGTCGTCCGGTCGAGCGTCGATGGCGCGAGTGAGCAACGCGACCGCTTCGGCCCCACGATCGGCTTCGACCAACGCTCTGCAATGAGCCGCTTCGAGCGCGCTTCGCCCGATGTCGCTGGTGCTCTGAAGGTTGCGCGCGAGCGCGGACACCCGAAGCTCTGCGTCGTCGCCGGGCGCTAGGACCTCGTCGATGGCGATGGCCGCCTCCGGATGTGAGTCTGCGATTTCTGCCGATTCCTGGGCCAGGATGAACAGGTCGTCGAGCGCCTCTGCGCCTCGTGTGAGGCGTAGCTCTCTCAGTCCATGAAGCAGGGCACCGGCTCGAAGGGCATCGGTCGGTGCGAGTCTGGCGAGGTCGAGCCATGACTCGCCGGCCGAGGAGCCCGGATGTCCGAGCGAGGCACGAAGGGCTTCGTAGGCGCCCGCGAAGCCGTCTTGCGAAGCGTCGAGCGCCGCTCCCGCGTCCGCGAGGATCTCCTCAGCCGCGAGTCGCTGCTCATCGCTCGTACGTACGCGCGGCAGGGAGAGTAGGGCGACGGCGCTCGGCAGTGTCGTCACGGGGTGTTCGAGGCCGCGTTCGTAAGCGAGCGCCGCCCGGTTCGGTTCTACCTTCGCATGAGCGAGCGCGTCTGCGGAGGCGAGCGCAAAGAGCTCTGGGATGCCACCGCCGAGCTCGACCCCAGATAGCGTTTCGTATGCGCCCAGCCAGGTGTCGCTGTCCCCCTGGCGTCGTCCGACATCGGCGAGCGCGAGCGCGGCAGAGGCAGATCCGGGAGCCTGGCGCAGGGCTTCCCGATATGCCTTTTCCGCAGCGTCGAGGGCGCCGCTCCGTTCGGCGGTCGCACCCGCTCTCAGCAAGGCGCGCTCACCCCCGCCGGCGCGGGCTCGGGCGAACTCGACGACGGCTTCCGGTCTGCCGCCGTCACGGAGGACCGCTTCGAGCAGGTCCGCGATTCGCCGATCGCTCGGAGCGCAATCGAGGGCGTCCCGCAAGACACGCTCGGCAGAATCCCAGTCTGCGAGGTCTGCATAGGCGCGTCCCGCGGACAGTAGATGCTCGGCTCGGCCATCGGGCTGCGCGAGTGTCGCGAGCGCTTCATGCGCCAGTCCGAGGAGCGCCGAGTCTCCGTCGAGCTCGGCGCGAGCGCGCGCGAGCTGCGGGGCCCATATTCGATTCCGCTCGTCTTCGAGGGCGGCGCGAAGAAGCTGAGCTGCGCGTTGCGAATCGCCGATAGAGCGCCGCGTGACCTCGTAGCGGCAGAACGCGAGGAGGGCATGCTCTTCCGGCGCGACGCTCGTCGCGAGTATTTCGTCCAGTCGCGAGAGAGTCGCGTTGCTGTCCCGCGCGCGGATGGCAGCACCGAGGGCATCACGAAGGATGGCGGCCTTCCACCGCTCGGCGGCCTCCGCACTCTCGACGAACAAAGCCTGCGCGGCCTCCGGTGCGTCGTCTTCCGCCAATAGCCGCGCCGCGCGCCAAAGGAGTTGCGCCCGGGCGTCCCCGTCGGTGGCAGCCGCGCGTGCCTGGAGCCGTTCGGCTCGCTCGTCGACGGAGCCGCCACATGCAAGCACGACGTCGAACGCGGCTTGGACGTAGGCGGAGTCTGGGTGCGCAGCAGCCGCGTGGCGAAGCCGGTCGAGGGAGTCCGCCGAGGACGGGCTCGCTAGGCTTTGTCGAACCCCATGGGCGACGAACGAAGGCTCGTCTGCTGCGTGTTCGCGAAACCAAGCGGATGCTTCGGCGATGGCATCCGCATCGTGGCGAAGCTCCGCCAGTCGAAGTGAATGCCAGCGGATGTCGGGATCGTTTGGCTGCAGACGAAGCGCTGCGTCGAGGTGCTCGCTTGCAGCGCTTGGATCGCCGAGCTTGTCGGCGGTAAGCATCGCAGCTTCCTCGAAGAGCACCGCAGCAAGCGACAGGTGCTCCTCCATCGGAACGGATAGGTCGAGTGGGTCGCTGGCGGCGTCGCCCTCCAGCAAGGTCGCCATCGCGACCGAGGCCGCCACCCATGCGTCCCAGCGTTCGTGTTCCTGTGCGGTTCGCCTTTGAAGCGAGCGTGCGGACCACGCGAGCGCTTCGCATTCAGCCGCGAAGTCGAGCGCGCCGAGTGCAACGTCGATCTCTCCGCTCTCGATTTCCGATAGCGCGAGGTCGAGCCAGAGCGAAGCTCGCAGAGACGGATCCGACGCCGTCTCTGCTTGCATACGTAGCGCATCTCGGAGTGCGTCGGAGTCGTGGTCGGCATCGGCCAACCACTCGAGGATCAGCGCAGGGACGGCGGGCTCCGGCGATTCAGCGAGCGCCTCATGGAGGAGCGACGCCCAGTCGGAGGAGCGCAGCGCGAGGTCGACGAGGCCCGAGGCACGTGCGCTTGGCTCGCGCGCGCCCGCGATGTTCGCCCTCAGAATCGGGACGAGCGCGTCATCGGGCTGTGTGCGCTCGGCGATCCGTGTCCGCGCCATCGAAGCGGGTTGAAAATCGGGAGCGACCGCGAGCGCGTGAACATAGTGTTCGATGGCATCGCTCGTGTTCCCGAGCTCGTGTTCGTAGACGCATGCCATGTGATAGAGGATGGCCGCCCGAAGCGATGGGTCGGCCTCGGCGTCGAGCTCACGGCGCAGGTTGCCCATGCGAAGCTCTGCCGAGCTTGGCTTGCGCGCGACCCCCGGAGGGCGCGGTGGCGGTTTCCCCATCATCCGCCGTCCCGGTCTAAGTGAGCGTCCAGCCGCCGTCGATCACCATGACATCCCCCGTCACATAGTCAGCTTCATCCGAAGCCAAGAACACTGCCGCCCCCGAGATGTCCCGCGGCTGCCCGACGCGGCCCGCCGCAGTCCGATTCACGATGCTGCTTCGAATCTCGTCGTTGTCGACCAGCACCTGGGCGAACTTGGTCTCGATGAGACCAGGCGCGATGGCGTTGACGCGAATCCCTGCGGCGCCGAGCTCCATCGCGAGGGTCTTCGTCATCGAGATCACCGCGGACTTGGTCATCGCGTATACGCCCTGCATCGGCGCGGCGATCATGCCGACAACGCTCGCAATGTTGACGACCGAGCCCTTCGCCTTGCGGTCCTGGAGGTGCCCCGCGAGGAGCTGGATCATGCCGAAATAGCCCTTCACGTTGACCTCGAAGGTCTTGTCCCAAGCCGCTTCGTCGATCGTGAGCATCGGCCCAAAGTGAGGGTTGGTGGCTGCGTTATTGACGAGGATGTCGACCTGCCCATAGGCCTCGAGGGCATCCGCGAGCATCTTCTCCCGCTGCTCGCGACGACCTGCGTGGCACGCGATCGGAGTGGCATCACCCCCGTTGTTGCGAATCTCGGCGGCCACGCGTTCGAGCCCCTCCATCTTGCGCGACACGAGGACGACCTTGGCTCCCTCTTCGGCCATGTGGGCCGCGATCGCCGCGCCGATGCCTCGGCTCGCCCCAGTCACGATCGCCACTTTGCCCTCCAACCGCTCGCCCATGCTGCCCCTCCCGTTTCGGTCTCAGAGGGTATAGCGCTCCGCAGGGTGCTTTTGCCAGCGCGAACTGCACGAGGCTTGCGTGGAGGCGCTCCTGAGCAACACTGACAGCTTGCCTCAGCCGCAGGAGATGTCGCCCTGACGCTGTTCTACGCAATAGCCGCGATTATCGCGGGCTTCATTGCCGTGGTCTGGGGTGCCGATCGTTTCGTGTACGGCGCAGCCGGCCTCGCCGCGAACTCCGGGGTCAGCCGAATCGTCATCGGACTGACGGTCGTTGCGTTTGGGACCTCGGCGCCCGAGATGCTCGTCTCCGCGATGGCGTCCTTCGCTGGGAGCGGCGAGATGGGCATCGGCAATGCGGTCGGGTCCAACATCACCAACGTGACCCTGGTGCTCGGTGCGGCTGCGATCGTCGGCCCCCTCAGCATCCACTCGCGCCTCCTTCAGCGCGAGATCCCGATCCTGTTCGTCGCGATGGCTGTGTCGTGGTGGTTCCTCTGGGACGGCGAGCTCACCCGGCTCGAGGGCGTCCTGCTCTTCATGGGCTTGATCGCCATGGTCGTGTGGCTCGGGATCCAAGGCGCCAAGGAGGCGTCCGCCGGCACGGAGGACGCTGCGATCCAGTTTGGTGACGACGACATCCCCAATGCGCTTCCAACTTCGAGAGCGGTGGGCCTGTTCGTCGTCGGCCTTCTGTTCCTCTTGATCGGCTCCCGTGTGCTCGTGTGGGGCAGCGTCGATCTCGCCACGTCGCTCGGCGTGAGCGAACTCGTCATCGGGCTGACCTTGGTGGCGCTCGGCACGAGCTTGCCGGAGCTCGCGGCCTCGGTCGCGGCGTCGCGTCGGGGTGAGCAAGACATTGCGGTCGGCAACGTGGTCGGCTCCAATATCTTCAACATCCTCGGCGTCCTTGCGCTCCCAGGGATCATCGCTCCCGGTCCGGTCTCACATGCGGTGGTCGTTCGGGACTATCCGATCATGCTCGGGGCGACGCTCTTGCTGCTCTTCATGGCGGTGAACAAGCGAAACATCATTGGACACAAGCGCGGGGCAGCCCTGGTCGTCATCTTCATTCTCTACTTCGTGCTGCTTTTCGTGCAGCCGTCTTTCATCCAAGCCGCCCCCTAGGCGCGGCGGACCCAGGCCAGCGTCATGTTGTTGGCCGGCATCATGATGCGTTCACGGAGCTCAAAGCCCGTGCGCGTCGCGAGCTCGCTGAGCTCGTCGATGTCTCGAACACCCCAGGTGGGATCGCGAGACCGTAGGCTTGCGTCGAACTCGGCGTTGCTCGGCGCTGTATGCTCGCCGTAAAGGCGATAGGGCCCGTAGGTCACGAGCGGTGCGTCCGGCGCTAGTATCCGCGATGCTCCTGCGAAGAGTCCCTCGCTCGCTTCAAAGGGCGCGATGTGGATCATGTTGACGCACAGGACCGCGTCTGCCGCGTAAATCGGCCAGTCTCGGGACCGCACGTCGAGCGCCAATGGCGGCAGAAGGTTCTCGAGGCGTTGCTCCGAGACCCAAGCTTCGATGCTGGAGAGTGCATCCGGTGAAGGGTCGCTCGGTTGCCAGGTGAGAGCTGGGAGGTGTGCCGCGAAGAAGGCCGCGTGTTGTCCGGTCCCGCTCGCCAACTCGAGGACGGTGCCGGAGCTTGGTAGTACTCGCCGGAGCACCTCCAGAAGAGGCTGCTTGTTCCGTTCGGCGGCGGGCGCAAAACGCTTGGCCATGCGTCTTGCATAGTCCATAACTCCCCGTCATCGAAGTGGAAGGCCAGCAAAGAAGAGGAGCAGCGGCCTGGTGGCTCCTCGTCGCAGTGTGCTTGGCGGCGCCTTGGGTCACGCGCGCCATCTTGCTCGTGGAAAAGCGCCACGGCGTGCACTTCGTCGATCTGAGGGGATTTCTCTCAGATGGATCTGTAGCGCTGCTTGCGATCGGCCTCATCGGCCTTTGTCTCGCCACACGACGGGCTTGGGGCCGCGTGCTGGCTTGGATTGTCGCGACGGGCTTCATCCTCTCGACGTTCGCGATCTACGAGGTGGTGGCGGCGTTCGACTCTTTGCATGGGCTCGCGTATGCACGGCTCGTTGCGGACCCGATCTTCGTCGGCGGCTCCGTTCGCCACCTGGCCCATCCTGTCTTGCTCGCGACGATGCTCGGCTTGGTGACGCTGGGAACGGCCTTCGGCGAAGCACCGCGGAAGGCTTGGTGGGGTCGTTGGGCGCTGGCCTCGGTGCTGGTCGTGTTCGCGCAGGTGGCGCTGCCGATGTCACATGCCTCGGACGAGTGGCGTCAGCGGCATGCGGTTCACGCTCTCGCCTCCTCGTTGCCAGCACGCTCCGGACTTGGCGTGGGGACCGTGAGCGCGGAGGTGCGCCAGGTCTTTTCGGCTGATCTCGACGGAGAGCGGCGCTTCGACCCGATCCCTGGCCGTCCGAACGTTTTGCTCATCCTTCTCGAAGCCGCCTCCGGGCCGACGCTACCGTCCATTGCCGACAAAGGCCGCGTCGACGCCCTCGTCGCGATGCCCAAGCTCGACGCCCGGGCCGGGGACCATTTGCTCTTCACGCAGGTGGTCGCCCATCAACGACAGACCAATCGTGGCGAGTACGGCATTCTCTGCGGCGACTACCCGAAGCTGCTCAGTGACCAGTCCAAGATGACCGAGCAGGTGTACGGGCGTGCGCGAAGGTGTCTGCCCCAGGCGCTTCGAGATGCGGGCTACGCGACGGCGTATATCCAGGCCGCCCCCTTGGCCTTCATGCTGAAGGACCAGTTCATGCCGCGTGCGGGGTTCGACCGGGTCATCGGAGACGAAGCGTTCCCTCTGAGTTATGGGCGCACAGACTGGGGCGTCGATGACAGGGCTTTCTTCGAACAGGCGCTCGCCACAGTAGAGGAGCTTCACGAGCAGGAACAACCTTTCTTCGCAACGCTCCTGACAGTCGGGACACATCATCCCTTCACGCTACCGCAGCTCCGCGGGGAGAGCGCCCGTGAGCGCGCAGCGAGAGCGTTCCTTTGGGCCGATGATGCGCTCGACGAGTTCCTCGACTCACTTGGACGCGGAGGGTTCTTGGACGACACGATCGTCGTCATCACATCGGACGAATCGGGAGCGTGGATCGATGCGGAGAGCCCCACCGAACGGCTTCTTGCCCAGAGTTGGTCGTTTGCGCTGGTGATCTTGCCCGAGCCGCAGGTGGGTCGCGTCGAGACACTCTACGCGCATTCGGACCTCGCGCTTTCGGTGCTCGACCTGCTCGGGATCGCGGAACCGACCGAGCCGTTCATCGGACGAAGCTGGTTCCGGGACTACGAGACGCCCCGCCCGCTCTTCGCAGGGAATACATATGCCAAGCGAGTGATTTCGTGGAAGCCCGACGGCGATTCGGTGATCTGCGACGAGGGCTTTCGAGACTGCCGACGCTTCGCGCGACGCAAGCGTGGGGCGTTCTCACCGAAGCCCGATGCCAAGCCGGCTGCGCCGCACGACAGGCACCTGCTGGCCGAAGTTGCCCGCCTCACCCGTTCTGGCCGCGTCGAGTTGTCGTCGGCTGAGCCCATGGCGCTCCTCACCTCCGAGGAGGCTCGTCTGCTGCCGTCGGAAGGCAAGAAGCTTCTCGCCGGCGGTCAATACCTCCGGGTGCCTGCGGACTCCGTCGTCCGTGTCGACTTCGATATCGAAGTCGAAGGGAAGGGCGCTGCTGTTCGACTTCACCAAGACGTCTTCATCGAGGGCTACGAGCGATTCGCTCGAAAGAAGGTGCTCGTGCAGGAGGGGCAACGCTGGCGCCTCCGCTACGAGGTGCCTGTTCGGGAGGCATCGGGCCAGCTCGTCGTTCAGCTCTATGCGACCGGGCTGTCAGGAGAGCCTGCCGTCATCCGGTTCCACGAGGCAGGAGTGGCGATCGACGGGGCTTCCCTGCCCTCAGAGGAGGTTGTCGTCATCGAGGAGCGGCTGACGCCGGCGGCGTCGCCTTGAGTCGTAGCCGACACTCGATGCGCCGGAGCTGTGCTCGCTCCCATGCGTCCAGAGCTCCCTGAAGCTCGGCCGCGCGGGCCGCGTCGACGCTCGCGCCACTGGCGTTCGAGACGAAGCGTGCGTCTGCGCTTCGGTGGTGGATGAGTCGATCGTCTCCGAGTCGCACCGAACCCTTGGGTTCATACCCCTTGTTGGCGACCCGAATGCTGCGGAGGCGCTCCCGGATCGTTTCGTCATCGAGCGCGGGGAGCCGAAAGCTGTCGAAGAGGGCCTGGCCTCGAACGGGAAACGCCTCCGAGAACGAGGCGCGGTCCGGTCGCTTCGGATCGAGCGCCAATAGGCTGCGGGCCGCGACATCCGATGGCTGGGGAAGACCTAGAAAATGAAGAATGGTCGGCGCGATGTCCGCCACGCTGGCGCCAATAAGGGCCTCTGCCGGTGGCAGACCGTCATGCCGGAGAACGAGCGGAACGTCGCTCATCCACGAGTCGAGGTAGACGTGATGACCGAAGTACGATTGCTCGCCAAGCGCCTCGCCGTGGTCCGAAAAGAACACGAGCAAGGTGTCTTCGAACCAGCCGTCCTGTTCGAGGTAGGACATCAGCGAACCCAGTTGCGCGTCGAAGTAGGCGACCTCGCTCAGGTAGGCGTTCTTGCGACCTCTGCCGAACGGGAAATCTGGGTGCTGCTGATACGGATCATGCGGGGAGTAGTAGTGGACCCACGCCATGATCGATGCTCCGTCTTGGCGCGCAGCCCGCAGCTCGGCGATCAGCGTTTCGGTGGCCGCCGCGTCGCTGTCCGCGAACGCTGGGTCCACGCCTGGCGCGAAGAGCTCGCCCACGATGGGAAGTCTGAACCAACTCACGTTCGGCAGGACGACGATCTGACGGTCGACCCGACTTCGCGATCGGGTGAACACCGTCTCCGGTAGTGCTGGCGAGAGGTAGAGCTCCGCAGGGCTCAGGCCGGTAAACGCACTTCCTACCGCGAAGAGCGTGGCTGGATAGGTTGTCGTCGCGCGGACGAACGACACGCCCTCGCGTTCCAGTTTCGACAGGGCCGGCGTCACCGGCTTCTTACCGTGGACCATACCAACCACGTCGCGTCTCAAAGCGTCCACGGACACGACGATCACGTTACGCCGCTTCGTAGGTTCGATCGGCATCGTTGCGGGCTCGAGCGTTGGAAGGGGGGAAACGCAGGGCCGGCTGTCTGCGCTCGGAGCGTATCGTTGCGAGAGCCGTGGCAGAACGTGGAGGGTCACGAGCGAACCGGCGCGGCTGTGTGCGATCACCTCGCGCTCGCCCGTCGCGATGAGGTCTGCGTCGAGGCGCGTTGCGAGCGTTGCCATCGCTAAGAGCGCCGCGAACCAGGCCGCGCTCCGTTGGTGGCCGCTCACCCGGATCAGGCGAGCGATGACGGCGCTGAGCAAAAGGCCGCCTGGAAACACCAGCTGGGCCATCGAGTAGTCGTAGGCGCGGTGGCGGGCAATCAGGAAGGTGAGAGCCGCTGCGAGCACGATGCCGCTGGCGGTCCAAGCGCTGCGGCTGATGCGACCGCCTCGGCTGTAGCCAGCGACGAGCCATACCCAGCCCGCTGCGGCCGTGACGCCAAACGAGGCGCCGAGCCCGAGACGCAGGGCATCACGCTGCGAGTGGACCGCCCATCGGGGCCCGGAGAGCAGGAACTCGGTATGCTCCCAGCCCGCGGCTAGCGCGAGAAGCGCGAGCGTCGCGGACGTACCGGCGAGTAGGCCCCGGCTGCCGTTAGCGACGCGAGCAGCGGCTGCGAGAACCAGCGCCGACGGAACCGAGCCGAGCAATGCCAGCCAACCCACTTGTCCGAGGAGGGCGGCTGAGAGGGGGGACCGTGGGAACAGGCCCACGAGGAGAAACATCGCGCATCCGAGGAAGGCGGCAGACCAAGTCGCGAGTAGGGACGTGAAAGCGCTACGGGCCATCGATGTCCCGGACCTTCGTCTGAAGCGACTGCTCGACGTCCACGAGCCGGGTCGCCCGTAGCGGGGGCTCGAAGGGGCTATGAAACAGCCACCACGACGCGTCGGCAGGTTCGGGCGTCAGGCTCCACGCCTCGATGGCAGTTGCTCCGCTCCGGAGGTCGAGAACGAAGTAGTCGCCGTACTGCAAGTACGGGTGCTGGCCGGCGAACTCGGTACGCTCGGCCTCCGAGAACGCTTCGATGGCCGCGACGAATACCCATCCACTCACGCCGCTATCGTTCGGGATGTTCGCCCGCGGGTTTTGCGACCAGCGATGCGTCACCCGGTCGAGTGTGATGTCGAAGCGGGGTTCGAGGCGTCGAGGCTTGAGGCTCGTGTGGAGTTGCACGCCCGTTTCGCGGTCCGTCCACGACTTGATGTGCTCTGCCAGGCGAAGCTCGGGGCGTCCCGAATCGTAGTCGTCGATCGCACCCCGGACGGGAGTGAAGAACCACATCGAGCCCCCAACGCGCCTCCCGTCGGGGACGATCTCCGTCACTCGAATCCCGAGGGGTATGAGGAGCAGGACGACGGTGAGGCTCGCGATGGCTCCGCCTCGCGCTCGTATCCATGCGGCCATCGCGAAGAGAGAGGTGGAGACCATGATCGCCACCCCTGGTAGCATCGGCCAGGCCCAATACGAATGGACGATCGCGCTCCATCGGAAGGTCCAGTAGTGGATGAGGCCCCCTGCGAGAAAGGCGAGCGGTACCAAGTCGCGGCTTTCGGCCGTCCCACGCGCGACTCGAACGGACCAGCACGCGAGCCACAGCACGCACAGTCCAAGCACCGGTATCGTGAACATCAACTCCGGAACCACGAGCAAGTGCGTACGGAAGACCGACCAGGAGAGCGCTCGGCGCGCGTTGAATGTGCCCGTGAGCTCGTCGAGATTGCCTGTCAACGCGTCCACGAGGGCGAAGTGACCCACGAAGAGCAGCAGGACCCAGCCGCAAAACAATGCGAGCTGAGTCAGGCTCCGCCGCTTGGTGTCGACGGCGGAGGACCGGGCTGCGCTCCAAGCCCAGTGCGCTGCAATGCACGCAGCGATGTAGTACGCGGGCCAGTCCCAAGTGGCCGCGACCATGAAGGCGGAGAGGAAGAGGATGAAGCGCTTCCAGGTCCACGGCCCCTCGCGCGGTGCTTTCAAGTACAGCAGCAGTGAGAGTAGGGCCCAGAAGATGAAGCCGGCCGAGTGGTTCGCCATGTTGATGTAGATGGCGTTGATGGGAAGCGCCACGTAGACCGCCGACGCCGTCAGCGCGTGACCGTCGCCCCAAAGACGCTGAACGACGGCGAAGAGCATACAAAGGGCGGCGATGCTCCAGAAGCCGGCGACCATGCGAATCGACGCCTCCCGATCCCCGAAGAGCTTCACACTTGCCACGTTGTGTAGGTGCAGTGCGAGGGGCGCGTGGGTGTAGAGCTGCTCCCGTTTCGGAGGCACGTTCGCGGTTTCATACTGAAGCGGAAACAGGACGTCCCAGCGAAGCGTGTTTCGGGCAGCATTGTGGTAGGCCGCGCCGTTCCAGCCATTGTGGCCCCGCGTCCATTGATCTGCGACGCCCGACACCGCCAAGAAAACCTGGAGCGCGAGCACCACGGCGAATCCCAATCGAATCAGTCTTCGCCCGTCGCCTACGCGGGGAGCGCCCATCGCCCGGGAGTATGGCCGGTCACGGCCGCTGCGTCAGCTTTCGAGGAGCCGGCGAGCGACGACGTGTGCCTGAATTTCGTTGGCGCCCTCGAAGATGCTCAACACACGGGAGTCGACGAGCAGCCGGGACGCGGTGTACTCCTCCGCGTAGCCGTTGCCGCCGTGGATCTGGACGTTTGCGTCCGATGATTCCCAAGCAGATCGCGTCGCGAGGAGCTTCGCCATGCCCGCCTGGAGATCACAGCGCTTCTCTTGGTCCTTTTCGCGGGCGCTGAAGTACGTGAGCTGACGACCTGCCTCGATGCGGCAGACCATTCGGCCAATCTTCCGTGCCACGCGCGGGAACTGAAAGATGGGGCCCCCAAACTGTTCTCGTTCGTTGGCGTAGAGAATCGCGTCCTCGAGGGCCGCCTGGGCCAGGCCGACTCCGCGCGCCGCCGTCTGGATGCGGGCGCTCTCGAACGTGCGCATGAGCTGTTTGAAGCCGGCACCTTCTTCGCCGCCTAGCAGCGACTCAGGGGGCAGCTTGAAGTCTTCGAAGCTCAGCTCGTATTCCTTCATGCCTCGGTAGCCGAGCACCTTGATCTCGGTGCCCGTCAGGCCCTCGTCGACGAACTCCGGCTCGCCGTCTTCTCCGGTGAGTCGAGTCTTCTCGGCGAGGAACATCGAGAGACCCTTGTAGCCGGGCTCGTCGGAGTCGGTCCTGGCGAGAACCGTCATCAGATCGGCGCGAACCGCGTGCGTGATCCAGGTCTTCTGGCCGTTGACGACGTAGCTTCCGTCCGCTTGCTTTACGGCCCGGGTGCCGAGGTGGGCGAGATCCGAGCCCGTGTTTGGCTCCGTGAAGACTGCGGTGGAGAGCACCTCACCCGCGGAAATGGCCGGGAGCCAACGCTTCTTCTGCTCTTCCGTGCCGCCGCCGAGAATGAGTTCGGCGGCGATCTCGGCGCGAGTGCCGAGTGAGCCGACACCGATGTAGCCTCGGGACAGCTCTTCGGTCACGACGCACATCGCGACTTTGCTCATCCCGAGCCCGCCGTACTCCTCTGGGATCGTGAGGCCGAAGACTCCGAGCTCGCTCATCTGGTCGAGGATGTCCATCGGGATCAGGATGTCCTGTCGATGAATGTCCTGCGCTTTCGGGATCACCTCTGCATCGACGAACTTCGCGAACTGCGACCTGATCTCATGCAGCATTTCGTCGTGGAAGCCAGGGTTCGGTCGGCCATGGTCGCGCGCATGGGCGGCGATTTCCAGGTAGACGCTTCCGGTGGCGTGCTCTGCAGAGAACGCCGTCACCTCGGGTAGAAATATGGTCTCGCGAAGGTCGCCCTCCGTGATGCCGAGGTCCGAGAGCGGGATGTTCTCACAAGCGCCAAGGTCGATGCCGCCGGCAACCGAGCGGGCTACCTCGCCGACATAGGCGCGCGCTACCTTGCGCTCGTAATCGCCGCCGACGCGCTCTGCCCAGGCGGCCATCTGACGGCACGCTTCGAGCTCCGTTGCCAGGTACGCAACGGCGTGCGCGGCGAGCTGGTTCTCGTTCATCTTCTTGGCGCTAATCCGGTCACCGTCGGTGACGCTTGCCTTCACGTTGTCGTGGGCGAGCGCGTAGAGACGTTCGATGGCTTCGATGACTTGCTGCATGTCTGCTCCTAACCGTTGGCGATCGCAGCGCGGGTCTCGTCGAGATTCTTCAACCCGGGCCTAGGGGCGCCGACGAGGGCCGACACCGTGCCGTGAATCTTGTTCTCGTACATCAGCTGATGGGCTTCGGGGATCTCGTCCCAGGTGAACAGCCGTGTCATGACGGGCTTGATCTGTCCCTGGATCACGAGTCGATTCGCGCGTCCCGCCGAGTCGGCGTCTGCGAAGTGCGAGCCGATGATCTGCTTCTGCCGCATCCAGAGGTGTCGAACGTCGAAATTCAGATCGTAACCGGTCGTCGCGCCGCAGATCACGATGCGGCCGAACTTGGCGGCGAGGAACACGCTGGCAGGGAAGGTTGCCTTTCCGACGTGCTCGAAGACCACATCGGGCCCTTTGCGTTCGCCGAGGATGTCCCAAATCCGCTTGCCGAAGCCCTTGAGGTCGGCCTTGTGCGCCGCTTGCTCCTCCGGCGTCATATTGTCCTTGTACTGTAGGCCGGGGAACTCCTTGCGATTGATCACGCCGTGCGCACCGAGTTGCATGCAGAGCTCGGCCTTGTCGTCGCTCGACACGACTGCGATCGCTCGCGCGCCCATGATGGCACAGAGCTGAACGGCGAATACGCCGAGGCCGCCACCGGCGCCCCAAATGAGCACGTCCTCGCCCGGTTGGACCTTGGCGCGGTCGACCAGCATCCGGTGTGCCGTGTAGTAGGTGAGGCCGTAGCTTGCGGCTTCCTCCCAGCTGAGCTGGGGCGGCTTCGGGAGAACCTGCTGACCCTGGACTTTCGTGAACTGCGCGAAGGAGCCGTCCGGCGTCTCGTATCCCCAAATGGTCTGGATGTCGTTGGTGCCCGGGTAGACCAGGTGATTGCAGTGGAGCACGACCTCGTCGCCGACCTTGTGATCGGTCACCCCGGCGCCGACGGCCCAGACGACGCCTGAAGCATCGGATCCGGCAACGTGAAAGGGCAAGCCGTGACCCTTCATGATGTTGACGGGCTCACCGAGGCCGGCCCAGATCGCATTGAAGTTGATGCCGGCTGCCATGACCTGGACGAGCACCTCGTCAGGCGCGAGGTCCCATACCGGGAGTTCCTCGGCCTGGAAAGACTTCATCGGCTCGCCAAAGCGTTCCGGACGAATGGCGAAGCAGTGCATCTTCTCGGGCACGACGCCAAGCTCGGGGATCTGGCCAACGGGTAGAATCTCGGGACGTTCACTCATGTCTTCCTCATGCACTTCTGCGGAGCATTTCTACATACTCCTGGCTCAAGCGTTCGCAAAGGCTCAACGGCGACTGGCCGCTGTCTAACTCATGTTCGGCGCGCGCTTTCAACGTCGTGTTTCCGCCTAGGGCCGAAACGCCATGCTCGCCATGCTTGCGGCTGAAAAGGTCGAGAGCCCAATGCACCTCGCCCTGTCTACGACGCGCCGCTAGCTCGGTCTCCAAGTGCTGCCGGTGCGCGTCGAGGGTATCGATTAAGACGTCGATTCCCGTGCCTTTCGTTGCGCTGGTCGCAACGATCGGCGTCTCCCAATTCGGACTTTGGCTGCCGCCCGCGCCTGCCGCGTGCGCCGTGCGCAGAGCGCCACTCAGGTCAGCCACCGCGCGGCGGGCGAGCGCGTCGTGATCGGCCTTGTTGACGACGAGGATGTCCGGGATCTCCATGATCCCGGCCTTCAAGAACTGAAGGACATCACCGCTGCCGGGCTGGATGACCAGGACGACTGTGTCGGCAACGTGCACGATGTCAATCTCAGACTGACCGACGCCCGTGGTCTCAATCACGACGATGTCGTACGCAGCGGCGAGTACGCGCACTGAAGAGTTGGCAGCATAGGCGAGCCCGCCGACTTCGCCCGCCGTCGCCAACGAGCGCACGAAGAGGCCATTGTCCTTTGGATCGAAGCTCATGCGGGCCCGGTCGCCAAGAAGCGACCCTCCTGACCGAAGGCTCGACGGGTCCACGGCGACGACGCCGATCGTTCTGCCACGGTCCCGCAGCGAGCGCGCGAGGGCTGATGTGAGCGTGCTCTTGCCCACGCCGGGCGGACCGGTGAGCCCCACGCGGTGTCCGGCCACAGCTCTGGGCGCGCTCTTGAGCGCATCGAGCAGCTCTGCCACCCGGGCATGGGCCTCATCTCGCCGATCCTCGACGAGGTTCAGCGCACGAGATACCGACGCTTTATCCCCGGCCATCACCTTCTGGGCGTCCTCTGCGATGTCACTCGGCGGCATGCTCGCGGTCGACCAGGTCGATCAGGTCGCTCATGATAGTGTCGAGTTCGAAGTCTTTCGGCGTGTAGACGGCTGCGACTCCCGCGGCCCTCAGGCGCTCGGCGTCGGCTTCCGGGATGATGCCACCCGCGACCACCGGCACGTCCCCAAGGCCGGCCTCGCGCAGGCGCTCGACCACTTCGGGGACCAGCGCCAGGTGCGATCCGCTCAGGATGCTCAGGCCGATGAGATGAACGCCTTCCTCGAGTGCGGAGGCCACGATCTGCTCCGGTGAGACGCGAATGCCTTCGTAGACGACGTCGAAACCCACGTCGCGCGCCTTGATGGCAATCTGCTCGGCGCCGTTCGAGTGTCCGTCGAGTCCTGGCTTCCCGACGAGAAGCTTCGCGCGACGACCCATCCGTGCCTCGAGCTCGTGCAAGCGTCCGCGCAGCCCTTCGATCACCTCGGCGGCGCGTCCGCTGACGTTCGCCTTCACGCTTGCGCCCGCGACACCGGTGGGCGCGCGGTACTCGCCCCAAACCCGACGCAAGAGGCCCGCCCATTCGCCGGTCGTCACCCCTGCATGGGCTGCCGCGATCGATGGCTGCATCATGTTCTCGTTGCTCTTCGCGCAGCGTTCAAGCTCAGCGAGCGCCTTCTGGGCTGCGCTCTCGTCGCGCTCGGCCTTCCAGACTTTCAAGGCCGCTCGCTGATCGGCGTCGACCTGCGGGTCGACCGTCAAGATTGCATCGTCGAGGTTTTCGGTGAGCGGCGAGGGCGCGCCCTCGACATACTTGTTGACGCCAACGACGATCTGGTCACCGGCTTCGATGGCGCGAAGGCGAGCCGCGTTCGACTCGACGAGCTTCTGCTTGATGTAGCCACTCTCGACCGCTTCGACTGCGCCGCCCCGGCTGAGGACCTCTTGCACTTCGGTCCATGCCGACTCGACGAGCTCCTGCGTGCGTGCCTCGACGACCTCGCTGCCCTTGAATAGGTCCGCATACTCGAGGAGGTCGGTTTCGTAAGCCAGGATTTGCTGCGCTCGGAGCGACCACTGCTGATCCCACGGGCGCGGCAGGCCGAGGGCCTCGTTCCAAGCGGGAAGCTGGACCGCACGTGCCCTGGCGTCCTTGCTGAGCGTCACGGCAAGCATCTCGAGCACGATGCGGATCATGTTGTTCTCGGGCTGCTGTTCGGTGAGCCCGAGTGAGTTGACCTGCACGCCGTAGCGGAAGCGGCGCTGCTTGGCGTCGGTGACGCCGTAGCGCTCCCGAGCGATGCGGTCCCAGAGCTCCACGAACGCTCGCATCTTGCAGAGCTCTTCGACGAAGCGAATCCCAGCGTTGACGAAGAAGCTGATGCGAGCGACCACGTTGCCGAACTCGGCCTCCGGGACACGCCCCGTTTCCTTCACGGCATCGAGCACGCCGATCGCGGTGACGAGCGCATAGGCCAACTCTTGGGTGGGCGTCGCCCCGGCTTCCTGGAGGTGGTAGCTACAGATGTTGATCGGGTTCCACTTGGGAACCTCTTCGACCGTGTAGGTGATCAGATCCGTGATGAGCCGCATCGATGCCGCAGGCGGGAAGATGTGGGTGCCGCGGGAAAGATACTCCTTGATGATGTCATTCTGCGTCGTGCCGCGAAGCACATGCGTGTCGACGCCCTGGTCCTCGGCGGTCGCGATATACAGAGACAGGAGCCACACCGCGGTCGCATTGATCGTCATCGAGGTGTTCATCTGATCGAGGGGGATCCCGTCGAACAGCCGCCGCATGTCGCCGATGTGGGAGATCGGGACGCCCACCTTGCCGACCTCGCCTCGGGCAAGCGGATCGTCGGCGTCGTAGCCGGTCTGGGTCGGCAAATCGAAGGCCACGCTCAGACCGGTCTGGCCTTTGCCGAGATTGGTCCGGTACAGCTCGTTCGATGCGGCTGCGGTGCTGTGACCCGAGTAGGTCCGCATGATCCACGGTCTGTCGCGCTCGCGCTTGCCGTCGTCCGCCATTGGCCGGTCCTTTCCTGTCTGCTGCCCCGGAGGGCGCAGAAGCCTACCTTCTTTTCGCCTTGCTTGCGTCTCGGAGCCCAGTGACCGTTGCGGTGCTCTTTACAGCTTCACACGGTCGAGCCCAGTTCGAAGTGATTATCATACCGCCGATGCGGGTCAAGCTCCGCTGTTTGGAGGCTTTTTCATACTCGATGGCGCTGGAAAATTTTGTAAAGTTGCGGTAAAGACCCCCGTGGCAGAGACGAATGCGGCGATGGGGCAGCGCTTGCGGGAGCTTCGGCTTCGCCGAGGGCTCCAGCAGAGCGAGGTGGCGCGACGTCTCAAGATCTCGCCGGCCTATCTGAGCCTCATCGAGAAGGGCAAGCGCGTCGTCCAGCTTCCTCTGCTGTTCCAGGCGCTCGAACTCTACGGCATCGCGGTCGAGGAGTTCATGCAGAGCCTCGGCGAGCGGCACGTCGACGACGGACTCGCGCGACTGCTCGATGACCCGCTGCTGCGTTCGCTCAATCTGAGCGAGGAGGATCTCTCGAGCATCAGCGCCGAGCCCAGGATGGTCGCCACCATCACCGCGCTTTTCAATCTCTACAAGAACACGCGCAGTCAGCTCGACCACGTGATGGCGAGCATCGCCCAGCGTGAGCGCCAGTCCGACGACGACTCCCGTCGCTTCGACTACAACCCCTACGACGAAGTCACCGACTTCCTCGAGCAGCATGACAATTGGTTCGGCTCGCTCGAGGAGCGGGCTCAGCAGTTTCGCCGGGACTGTGCCTTCGGGCGACGCGTGAGCAGTGAAGACCTCGAGCGCGGGCTCCTCGACCAGACCGGTGTCCGCGTCCGCCGGACGACTGAGCGTGCGCAGACCTCCGTGATCCGGTCGTGGAACGCCGAGGATCGCATTCTCACCATTTCGAGCGATCTCTTCGAGCAGCGTGCCACGTTCCAACTCGCCCACACGGTCGCGCTCGCGCTCTTTGACGAGGAACAGCTCCACGAGCCGATTCTCGAGGGGTACCGTGGCCAGCATGCCGAGACCCGCAAGCTCATCAAGATCCATCTCGCGAACTACTTCGCCGGCGCGCTCCTGTTGCCGTATCCCGAGTTCTATCGAGAGGTGACGAGCACGCGGCATGACGTGGAACTCCTCGCCCAACTCTTCGAAAGCTCGTACGAGACCGTGGCACACCGGATGTGCAACCTCTCTGATCCGCGCAGGCGGGGGGTCCCGATGCACTTCCTACGTGTCGATGTCGCGGGGAACATCTCAAAGCGCTACTCGGGCGATGGCATCCGCTTCCCCCATCAGGATGGTTCCTGTCCGAAGATGGCGGTACACCTCGC
>Ga0316189_10000773_pt1 | contig 32033 bp, 24 predicted proteins | sample LowCovwburrow_MG_FD_204930 | JGI IMG/M metagenome (GOLD analysis project Ga0316189, IMG submission 204930) | Coastal sediment microbial communities from Maine, United States - Lowes Cove worm burrow | ecosystem: Environmental > Aquatic > Marine > Coastal > Sediment | place: USA: Maine...
GTCGGCGTGGCCTGGGTCGCCTACTGCGCCACCCGCCCCGGCTGCCCGCTCGACGTGCTGGGAGAGCTGCCCGGGCAGCTCGCGGTGGTCGTGCGCCTCGACCGCGACGCGGGCGCGCTTGTCGGGCACGCCGCGCTGTACGTGGCCGGACGGTCCGAGCCGGATCAGGTCGTGGAGACCCGGCTGGGGCCCGGGTCCGAGGACGCGTTTGTCGACGCGGTGTCCACCGCGCTGGCGTGGCTGGTCGCCTCTGTGGAGCCCAGCGGCGATGCCATCCTGGTCGACGCGCCACCCCCGCCCCGCGCCTCGCATGGCGCCAGCGCACCCACGCCGCACGAGGCGCCTCTCGAGGACATCATCGCGGGCACGGGCGTGCTGCCGCGCCACCTGGTCGGCGTGCGCAACGCATTTCGACGCTCCGGACTGACCCCGCGCGACTTCCTGCGCCAGCACACGCCCCACGCCGGACGATTCGCGCTCGAGGCGCGGGTCGGACTGGGGATGGGAGACATCAGCCGAACCGCGGTCCTGGGGGCCGAGACCACGAACGGCGAGCAGACCAACGGGACGTACCAGGACGGACCGGTGGGGTCCGCCAACGCGCGCCTCGCGGTCTTCCTTGGCTACACGCCGCTCGCGCATCTCGAAGTGGGTGTGCTCCTCGGCCTACAGCTGGGCCACCGCGACATCGTCACGCGCCTCACCACAGTCTCGGACGGTCCCATCGAGGAACAGACGGTCGGACCGGACCGCGCGAGCGATGTGACGCTGCTGTTCCAGCCACAGATGCGCGTCTACCCGCTGCCGCTCGGCCGCCTCAAGCCGTACGCGCTGTTGGGGGGCGAGCTTCGAGCCTTCGACCGCTACCAGCTCGCGCAGCCGGACGGGCTGACGTACCCGGTGCCCCCCGGAGACACGATCCCGGGGCTGGTCCTGGGGGCCGGCATCATGGTGGATCAGGCACCCGCGATCGGCGTGTTCGCTGAGATCTCGTACACCCGCCACTTCGGTCAGCGCGCGGCGCCGTCTGTGTTCGACCAGGAGGCGGCCTGGTCGCACCCGCGCGACGCGCTCGACCCCGCCAGCCGAGCCACGGTGGCAATGACGGCCGGCCTGCAGTTGCGCCTGTGAGCGCCAAACGAGGACCGGGCACATGGATCGTTCGCGGCACCGAGGCCATCGGCCGCGCGTCGCTTGCGCCTGTCGAGGAGGTCGGTCGCGCTGCCTGGCTCTTCGGGGCTGGCGTCCGAGACCTCGCTCGACGCCCCGTTCGCGTTCGCCTCACGATGCAGCAGGTGGAGTTCATCGGGGTCCAGAGCCTGCCGATCATCTTGCTGTCCGCGGGCTTCACGGGCGCGGTGTTCACCTACGAGAGCCACGAGGCGTTCGCCCTGTTCGGCGCCCAGGGCCTCGTGGGAGGCACAGTCGGCGTGGCGATCACGCGCGAGCTCGCCCCCACGCTCACTGGCCTGCTGGTCGCGGGTCGCGCCGGGTCGGCGATGGCCGCCGAGCTCGGCTCCATGCGCGTCAGCGAGCAGATCGATGCGTTGGACGCGATGGCGGTGGACCCCATCAACTACCTGATCAAGCCGCGCCTGATCGCGGCGACCCTGTCGGTTCCGCTGCTTACGGCGGTGTTCGACGGGGCGGGGATCCTGGGCTCCTACGTGGTCGCGACCCGGGTGCTGCACCTCTCGGAGCCCGAGTTCATGGTGCGGCTGCTGGACTGGGTGGACTGGGACGACATCCGGGCGGGCCTCGTGAAGGCCGTTGTGTTCGGGCTCATCATCGGCACGGTGTCCTGCTACAAGGGGTACTACACGAGCGGGGGCGCGGCGGGGGTCGGGCGGGCGACCACCAGCGCGGTGGTGGTGGCCTCGGTGTGGATCTTGATCACGAACTACTTCATCGCCATCCTGCTGCCCGCATGAGCGAAGTCGACCCTGTCACCGGCCAGCCCGCCGCCATCCGCTACGCGGACGTGCACAAGGCCTTCGGGTCGTTCAAGGTCCTGCGGGGGCTGAACCTCCTCGTCCCGCGGGGGCGGATCACGTTCCTGATCGGTCGCAGTGGTACAGGCAAGTCGGTCACCATCAAGCACGTGATGGGCCTGCTGCGCCCTGACTCCGGGAGGATCTGGGTCGGTGAGGACGAGCTGACGGGCATGACCGACGCGGAGCTCCGGACCGTCCGTGAGCGCTTCGGGATCGTGTTCCAGCACGCCGCGCTGTTCGACTCCATGGACGTGTTCGACAACATCGCGTTCCCTCTCGTCGAGCACACCCGCATGGACAAGGCTGCGGTCCGCGCCCGCGTGGGGGAGCTGCTGCAGCAGGTGGGGCTCGTGGGCAGCGAGCGCAAGCTGGTCAGCGAGCTGTCGGGCGGCATGCGCAAGCGGGTGGGACTGGCGCGGGCCTTGGTGCGCGACCCCGAGTTTCTGCTCTACGACGAGCCGACGACCGGCCTGGACCCAGTGTTGGCGGCCGCGATGGACAAGCTCATCCTGGACACGCAGCGCGCGCGCCCCGGCATCACCTCGCTGATCATCTCCCACGACATGCAGGCGGTGTTCCGCATCGCCGACAAGGTCGCGTTCCTCGTGGACGGACAGATCCGGGTCGAGGCGGACGCCGCGACCCTGCAGGACCTGGACGACCCGCTGGTGCAGCAGTTTGTCACCGGATCACTCGACGGGCCCATGACGGTGTAGGCTGTCGGGGTGTCGGCCCCCCTCACCACAGAGCTCAAGGTAGGCGCCTTCGTCCTGTTTGGGGCCGCCTTGGTCATCGGCGGGTACCTCGCCACGATGGACGGCCTGCGTGCCGACGAGGCCGCCTTCCGGGTCCACATGCGCGTGCCATCGGCCGCGGGGTTGTGGGAGGGCACCCCTGTGCAGATCGCCGGGGTCGATGTCGGTGCCATCGAGGGGATCACGGTCGAGGGCAACCAGGCCCACGTCACGCTGGCCATCCGCGCCGGCCACCCACTCCCGATCGACTCCACGGGGTCGATCCGGTCCCAAGGCTTCCTGGGTGACAGCACCATCGGGCTCGATCTGGGCGTCTCCGATGTGCGGATTCCCGATGGGGGGCGCCTGCAGCTCGGCAGCCAGCCCGGCAACATCGACGAGATCACGCGGCAGGTCGAGGACATCTCGGGTGACATCAAGGCGATCACGGCGGTCCTGCGCGAAGTGGTGGAGGACGACACCAACACGCAGCACCTCCAGGCCACGCTCGCCAACGTCGACGCCATCTCCCTGCAGCTGCGGATGCTCGCCGAGGGCAACCGCCGCGACGTAGACGACATCGTGGACTCGGTGCGGCGGCTCACGGCCAACCTCGAGGGCTTCGCCGAGGACGCGACCGCAGACGTTGACGAGGAGCTGCAGAAGGTATTGGCGGCGACCGACCGTCTCGACACGGCGCTGCAGGACGTCAACTCCATCACGTCCAAGATCGACGCGGGAGAAGGGACCATCGGCGCGCTCGTCAACGATCGGCAGACCATCGACTCCCTCAACGACACCATCGAGAACGCCAACGCGGTCATCGAGAGCTTCTCGGGCCTGCACGCCGAGGTCTACTACCTGGGGCGCGCGTACGGCGGCACCCAGCCGAGCGACCAGGCGTTCTTCTACGGCAACCCGCTCGCACCCTCGGAGGACGGTGGACTGGGGTTTTCGGGCTCGAACACCCTGGGCATCGAGCTGCACCCGCAGGAGGACTTCTGGTGGGTCTTCGAGATCAACGACTACCCGCAGGGCGCCATCCAGGCGCGCGAGCTGTTCTACCCGGACCTCGGGGTGGCCTACACCGAATACATCCGCGACGTGAACTACCGGTTCACGTTTCAGATGGCCAAGCGTTGGTGGGACGTCGCGTTCCGCCTCGGCGTCAAGGAGTCCGGAGGCGGCGTCGGCATGACGGTCTACACCCTGAACGACGCTCTCCAGCTCAACGCCGACGTGTTCGACTTTGCGTTCGGGAGCTACCCCGCACTGGAGGCCTCCGGGCTGCCCAACGTACGACTCGGTGCCCGTGCCGAGCCGTGGAAGCACGTGTGGGTGGAGGGCGGCGCCGAGCAGGTGCTTCTTGGTGCCCGGTACGGCTACTTCACGGGATACATTGGGGGAGGCTTCCACTTCTCCGACGACGACATCAAGCTGTTGTTTGCCACCCTGCCACTGGGGTTGTGACGGCCCGCTGACCCGTTCAGTGGTATCCCTAGCTGCACGCGCAGATCGGTCCTGGAGCCTCCGTGGGCAAGAAGAAGAGTGACGACATCGACGCTGTGGCCGATTTCTTCGGCGACAGCGACATTGACTGGTTCGCTGACGACGACAGTGAGGAGGCGACGCCAGTGCAGGCGTCTCCGGCTGGCGCCGAGGCGCCAGTGGAGGAGGAGGCATCGCCTGCGGTCGCCCAGGCGCCTGCAACGGCCGCTGTGTCGTCGTGGGTCAACAGCGAGCCCTCGCCGCTCCCCGACATTCCGCCGTCCGAGCTGCCGACGGCCGAGATCGTTCTTCCGGCTGTGCCGCCGCCACCTGAGCTCACCGAGGACTCCGAGCCGGTCATGGCCCAGGCCGAGGTGCAGTTGACTTCGGAGGGCGAGACGCTGATGGGGACCCCAGGGCCCACGCCGGCGCGCGTGCAGCTTCGTCCAGCCACCCCGGCGCCTGTCGCGGCGGTCGTCGCGGTCCCGCAGCTCCCCACTTGGACCGCCCCTGAGGACCGGTGGGACGAAGTCCGGTCGGTCCTGGTACGAGAGGCCGCGGCGGCCGACCTGGAGGGGCGCGGCATCCTGCTCGATCAGGCCGGTCGCGTCGCCGAGCACCAGATGGGCGAGGAAGACTTCGCATCCCGTCTATACAGAGATGCGCGTAGCGCGGGGCGGAACACTCCGGATCTGCTCGCAGCACAGGCTGACGTGCTGGGTCGGCTGGGCTTCTTCGAGGACCAAGTAGCGGTGCTTAGCGAGCTGGCGGGCCTCCTGGAAGGGGGGGCGCGGGCCGGGGTGCTGCTCGAGGCAGGCCTCGTGGCGTGGCGCCGACTCGAGGAGCCGGATGTCGCCGTCGAGCATCTGAGGGGAGCGGCCGCGGCCGATCCGCAGAACTACACGAGCCGCGCGCTGCTCCGCGCGCTGCTGCCCACCATCGGCGTCGAGGACGTGCCGATGCGGCTGACGCTCCTCTCCGAGCTCGCTGCCCTCGCGGAGGGGGGGATCGCCGCTGACGCCCACGTGGAGGCCGCCTCCATCGCGGCTGAAGCGAACGACGCTGCGGCGGCCAGAGAGCACTTGATGGCCGCGCTGTCGCTGGAGCCGGGCCATGCGCCGGCGTTTCTGCAGTTCGAGCGCATGCTGGAGAGCGATCCCGCCGGCCGCGCGGCGCTGTACGACACCGAGGCGCACCGGGAGGGCCAGACTGAACCCACGTGGTGGCTCATCCAGGCGGCGCGGCACTGGCGCGCGGCCGGGCAGCCCAAGGACGCGGCGCGCGCGCGGTTGGAGGCCAGCGCTGGCGGCGATCCGATCGCGCTGCGCGAGCTGCAGGGCGGGCTGGTCCAGGCGGAGGCGTGGGGAGGACTGGAGGTGTCGCTGCAGCAGGAAGCGGCATCCGCGGACGAGGCCGCGTTCCCGTTGTTTCGCCTGGGGTGGCTGCGCGAGCACGCGCTGAGCGATGTCCCCGGGGCCCAGGAGGCCTACCAGCGCGCACTCGATGTCGATCCGAGCGCTCTGCCGGCGCGCGACGCTCTGGCTCGACTTGCGCTGCGGGACAGCGCGTTGGCCGCGACGCACTGGGACGCCCGCCTCGAAGCCGCGACGGACCCGGGGGTGCGCGCCGCGTTGTGTGTGTGGGTGGCTGAGCTGGCCGAGGCGGCGGGCGACGAGACCGCGGCACGAGATCGGCTCGAAGAAGCGCTGTCGCTGGATCCTACCGGTGCCGTAGCGCGGGTCGCGTCGGACGGGTTGGACCGGGTCCTTCAGCGGACGCTGGACGGCGCTGCGCTGGCCACGGCACGTCGGGCGCGGGCCAAGCTGTGTGCCCAGCCCAGCGAACGCGCGACCTGGCTTTTCCTGGCAGCGTCTGGGTTCGACGGGCGCAACGAGGGGCTGAACCTGGACGATCTGCGGGAGGCGCTCGACGCGCAGCCCGATCACCAGGCTGCGCTCAGCGCGCTGACGGTGGCACTCGGTGCGGCCGGCAACTGGGGCGAGGTGGCACAGCGCCTACTGGCCGCGGGCGCGGCGACGGCCGGCGAGGCATCGGTCGCGTACGCCTACGAGGCCGCCCGGGTCCTGGCCGATCGCGTGGGGGACGTCAGCGCTGCGCGGAGCGCGGCTGAGCAGTCGCTCGCTGTGGCACCTGAGTTCCTCCTCGCAACCTGGGTGCTCGAGGCGGTGGGCGGCGGCGCGTCGCTGGTCGAGCTGGCCGCGCGCTCGCGGGAGGCTGCTGATGCAGCGATCGTTCCCGCCGAGCGCGCTTGGTACCGCCTTGCGGCGGCGCTCGCCGTGGGTCCCGGTCCTAAGGCAACAGCCGACCTCTTGGCGGTGTTGGCGGAAGAGCCCGGCAACGCCGGTGCCCTTGCGCTGCACGAGGTGAGCTTGATCGCCGCGGATGACACCAGCGGACTTGCAGAGCTGGGCGTGCGGCGGCTGCTGGTCGAGAAGGGACCGCACCGGGGCGCACTGGCGCTGCGCACCGCGTGGCTGCAGCACGAGAGCGGCGATGCCGCAGGGGCGCGCGCTACTCTGCGGCAGCTCGCGAACGAGCCGGCCGGCACCGGCCCGCGCCGCGCTGCGTCCAAGCTCGCGGTGCGCATCGGAGAGCCGAGCCTCGCGCTCGATCTGCTGCGGGAGCTGACGGCGCCGGAAGACCGGGTCGAGGTGGGGCGGCTCCTCTCGCAGGCCGGTGACGACGCCGAGGCGCTCCCCGTCCTGTCTGCGCTCCTGCCCGACGCGCCAGACCCGGTCGGGGTGGCCGCGCGGACGGCCACTTCGGCGCAGCAGGTGGGCGACGCGGACGCCATGCTGAACGCCTACATCACCATCGCGCGCACCTCGCGGAGTATCCCGCTGGCCGCGGCGTACGCTGCCTGGACCGGGATGCAGCTTCAGGGCGCGGGCGACGACCACGGTGCACTCGAGTTCTGGCAGATCGCACGCGCAGCGCGGCCGGACTCGCTGATCGCGCTCGAGGGGGTCCTCCGCGGGCACGTGGCAGGACGCGACCTGGAAGGGCTGCTGGCCCTCCTCGCCGACGAGCGGCCGGAGCGCCGGGCTGAGGCGCTCGCCGACGCCGGCGCGCCGATGCGGGCGGCCCGGGTCCTGGAGAGCGAGCGTGCTGTGCTCGAGGAACAGCCTGCTCGGTACCTCGCGTCGTTGGTGATGCTGGAGCGGTTGTACGAGGTGAGCGGGCAGTGGCCTGAGGCGTACGACGCGCTGCAGAGACGTCGCGCCTTGTGTCGCGACCCCGAGGTGCAAGCGGAGGCGGACGCAAAGCGGCGCTGGTTGCTCGCGGAGCATCTCGCCGAGACGGAGGATGCGTGGACGCTGTACCAACAGCTCCACAACGAGTCGCCCAACGACCGCGACGTGACCGCCGCGCTCGCGCGCATCGCGGGTGCACGGGGCGATCTAGACCTCGGGGTCCGCTACCTCACCGAGCTGGGGAAGAGCGCACCGGACGACGCTGCTTCAGCGGACGTGCAGGAGCAGCTCGGCAGCCTGTACGAGCGGGCCGACCAGGACGAAGAGGCCCGCAAAGCGTACCTCGATGCCCTCGACTTCGAGTCCAAGCACACCGGCGCCCTCGGTGGCCTCGCTCGGCTGGCGGAGCGGGCCCAGGACTGGAAGGGGTTGGTCTCGGTGCTGGAGCGCGTCGCGGGCATCGCCCAGGGCGAACGACGCGTTGAGGTGTCACGTCGGATCGCGCGGGTCACCGAGCAGCGGCTGAACGACCCCGCCGTCGCCATCGATCGCTGGCGGCAGGTCACGGAGTACGCTCCCGGCGATTCGAACGCGCTCGAGAGCTTGATGCGCCTTGCCGAACAGTCCGGCGACTGGGGGGCGTTCGTCGAGGCCGGCGAAGAGCTGGCCACCGTGCGCACCGGATCCGAACAGGCCGGCCTGTTTCGGCGAATCGCGGTGGCCGTCGAGGACCACCTGGGGCAGGCGGACACCGCGGTCCGTTTCCTCCGCAAGGCCCTCGACGCGCGCCCGCTGGACGTCGAGGCGGCGCGCCGTCTCGAGAAGTCGGCCCGCGGCAGAGCGGACTGGCCGGTCGCGCTCGAGGCGCTGGGGCTGATCGCCAACGCGGCGCTGCCCATCGAAGAACGTGTGTCTGCGCTGCGGTCCTCGGCACGAATCGAGCTCGAGGCACGGCACGATCGGGACGCGGCCGCCGCCTTCTACCGGCAGGTGCTTGCCCTCGACCCCAACGAAAAACGCGCGCTGCACTTCATGGCATCGCACCTGTACGAGGCCGGCGACGTCGACCAGGCGCTGCCGATCTACCAGCAGCTCGAACCCACCATCGAGCACAACCGCGACCTTGGGGACTTCGACGCCCGCATGGAGCTGGCGACCTTCCACTCCTCGTTTGCCGAGTTGCTTCGGCGAGAGGGCGACCACGGCGCAGCGGTTCCGCGCTACGAGCGCGCGCTCGTGCTCAATCCCACACACATCCCCAGTCTCGAAGCGGTGGGGCCGCTGTACATCGCCGGACGGGCGTGGAAGAAGGCCGAGGCGATCTATCGGCAGCTCCTGCAGCTGTCCGGCGGGCGCGGCGATGCCGAGAAGGTCGCGAGCACGTACACAGCGCTCGGAACCGTGGAGCGGGCGCTCGGGGATGCGGACAGCGCCTACAAGCGGTTCAACAAGGCGCTAGAGGCCATGCCCAACCACGTCGATGCCCTCAAAGGCATGGCGATGATCTTGGAGGAGCGCGAGGACTGGAGCAATCTGCTCAACGTGTACAACAACGTCATCTACCACGCGACCGTGCCCGCGGACGTCATCGACGCGTACATGACCAAGGGCCGCGTCCTGGACGAACACATGGAGCGCCAGGACAAGGCGGCCCAGCACTTCCAGCGGTCACTCGACTTCGACAGCGGTCAGCCCGAGGCCTACCTGCGGCTCGCCGAGCTGGCCCTGCGCGGCGAGCGCCACCGTGAGGCCGGCGATCTGGCCACACGGGCGCTGCGGTTGCCCGACACAGTTGTCGAGCCGTTTCGCGCGCGGCTGCTGGTGTTGCAGGCGGCGAGCTGGATGTCTGAGGGGCGCGCGGCCGACGCCGAAGCCGGCCTGGCGGAGGCGCGCGGGGTGGACCCGGCGTTGGTCGAGGGGCTCGGCGAAGCGCCGCTGGACAACCTGGATGCCCTCCGCAAGTCAGTGCACGACCTGCTGTAGTCAGCGTGCGTCGGCGCCCATCCGGCTCGATACCGAGGCGCCGACGGCGAGGATGCTGGCGAAGCCGACGATGAGCCAGCCAATCCAGGGCAGCGCGCCCACGAAGCTGACGAGCACGACTCCGACGAGGAAGGCGAGCCACCGGCCGTGCGGCTGTCGCTCCAGGGGCAGCCGGTCGCCGACGACCTGGCAGAGGGCCACGAAGCCAAGCAACCAGGCCAGCCCCAGGCCACCCACCAACAGGGCGCTAAGCGGCGTGCCCAGCCCCAGGGTGAGCGCCACGAACAGGATGCTGAACAGCAGCACGAAGACGCTCACGGCGGCCCCGACGACAGCGGCGCGAACGGGTCCGTCCCGGAGGTCGTGCGCCACGCGGGTCACGCGGTCGGGGAACAGCCCGATGACAAGCACCCCCGCGCCCGCTACCGACAGCAGCATCACGAGACGGCGGAACAGCTCGTTCACGAGCTCCGTGTTCGCCATCCCAATGAGGTTGCCCGTCGCCGCAGCGTGACCCGACTGCACCGTGGGCGGCGTGAGTCCCGACGCTGGCACCGCCATCCCGACACGTTCTCCGCCGATCTTCCCGCCGGGGGAGACCGTGACCTGTCCGCCGAAGGAAACGGCGTCTCCGTGGACCTGACCGGAGGCGCCCACCCGTACATCGCCGCCGAACGACACGGCATCGCCGTCGACCTGGCCGTCGACTCGGACCTCGCCGCCGAACGCGACCACCTCGTCGACCCGGTCGCCTGCTTCCACATGCACGTCGCGGCCAAAGCTGACCTTCGAGGCATCCGGCTGGGCGTGGGCCGAGCCGGCGAGCAGCAAGGGCAGCGCGAGTGGGGTCACGAGGATCTCCACATCGGGAGGGACGGCCGCTGCAGGGCGCCGAAGTGCAGGCTGGCAAAGGCGCCCGCAGCCGCGAGCAGCGTGCTAACGACGAGCACACCCTGGAACGAGGACAGCGCGGCGCCGAGCCCCCTGCCGACGACGCCCAGTGCCGCCAGAGAGGCGCTGACGCTGTTCAGCGAGGCCACCGGCCCATCGAGGCCCACGAACAACAGCAGCCCGCTGGCGAGCAGGCCGGCACCCACCGCGACCTCCAGCAGCGGGCGTGCGGGGCGCGGGGCGTCTGCCGACGCCAACACGGCTGCCGCCAGCCCCTCGGGCGGGAGCGGGTCCTGGATGGAAGCGAACACGGCGGCCAGCGGCTCCATCCCCGCCGCGCGTGTGGCGCAGGCGGGGCAGTCGTCGAGGTGCGTCGCGATGTGGACCGCGAGCTGCTCGCCAACGTCGCCCAGCACGAAGTTTCTCAGGATGTCGTCGGGGAGGTGCGGGCTCATGGCTGATCTCCTCCGTGCTGCTCGTACGCAGTCCGGAGCTTCTTCCGAGCGCGGAAGATGCGGTTCATAACGGTGCCGAGCGGAAGGTCTAGGATTGCCGCGATCTCTCGGTATTTTCGATGCTCGAAATGGTACAGCACCAGCACCTCTCGGTACATCGGCGGCAGGTCGACCATTGCGCGCTCCAGAATCTCGGCGCGCTGAGAACGGGCTGCGACGTGCAGCGGCGTGGGCGAGGTGTCGACCACCTCTCCCGGCTCATCCCAGGCGCGGCGGCGCCTGCGGCGGTGCTCGTCGATGCACGTGTTCCGTGCGATGCCGAAGATCCAAGTAGCGAACGAGCGAGATGTGTCGTAGCGGTACAGGTTGCGGAGCACCTTCAGGAGCGTGTCCTGTGCGGCGTCGTACGCGTCCTGTTCGTGATGGAGCATGCGACGACAGAAGCGGTAAATCGGAGTGCTCCAGCGCTCCACGATCCAGCTCCGCCCGGCCGGGTCGCCGTCTATCGCGGCGAGGATCCGTGCCGGCTCATCTTCCGTCGCATCGTGCAGTCGCAGCGCCAGTAGTGTGCCCTCCGCAGGGGGTTACGTTCAGTACGATGGGGTCGGGTGCCTATTTCACCCCCCCTTCGCCATCTGATAATCTTCCCCAGAGGGTGGTCGGCACAGCGATGGACAAGAACTGGAAACTCCAGCGCTACGATCGGAAGAGCTATTCCGAGATGGTCGATTTCCCGGTCGAAATTGTCGGGCGAGATGGCGTGGTGCGCCGATACACCTTCGAAGACAGCATTCGCCTATACCAGCGTCGGATCACGTTTGCGCCCATCCGATACCGCGACGATGAGCTTGTTCACGCTGAAGCAACGCACTGCCGTAGCCGCATCGGTCAGCTCCGCCGAAGCTACTTCCACCGTTACGGCTGGGGTACACCCGAGGGCCAGACAGCCGCGCAGGATCGGTTCGGAGATCTAGCCGGCGAGCTGGCTGCGTTCCTGTGTCGCGTCCTGTCCACAGACGACCGGCCCGACCTCCACTTCGATCCTGTTCAAGACCCGGGCGGCCTCACCTCCATCTGGTACATCACGCCCCAGGGCAAGCACAGCGGCATGCTGCTGTACCTCCACCGCTTCGAGGGGGCCGACTCCGACGGCCTGCGCGAGTCGTTCTTCACGGGCCTCAAGGGCATGGAGCAGATGGGCGCCGCCAGTGGGGACGCCGAGCGAATCATCGCAGTGCACCACACGATGGACTGCGGGTTCGTGCTCACCGGGCGCGGCGGCGACTTCGACAACTTGGTCCAGCTCGCCGACAACAACGGTCGGCCGGTCGAGGTCGCTCCCACCCCGTGGGACGAGGTGCTCGAGATCGTGCGCAAGGGAGACTACGAGGCGGCGCTGCGGCGCTGCCGCGACCTGGCTCGCGAGCAGCCGTACCACCGCAATGCGTACGCAGCGGGCGCCATGCTCGGCGCATTCCTCGGCGAGGCAGCCACCGGAGAGGATTTAGCCCTGATTGGGTCGCGCTACTTTCCCGAGGACGGCTCCCTTCGGTACTACCTGGGGCTGTGCCGGGCGCGGCTGGGGCGCCGCGAGGACGCAGAGCGCGCGCTGCGGGAGGCCCTCGCCCTGTCGCCGGGTCTGGTCAGCGCGCGCTCGCTGCTCGCCGTGCAGCTCATCCAGGGCGGTCGCCATCGCGAAGCGCTCGCCGTGCTCGCCGATCGTCACGGGGTCGATCCGGACGACCGCCGCGCCGACGCGGATCTTCAGCACCTCGAGCACTGGGTCCGTTGGCGGGCATGGATGCTGTACGGTGGCGCTGTGGTCGCTCTCTTTGGCGCCTTCGCTACCTGGCAGTTCGGCCCCATGGGGTTGGTCGCCGTGGTCCTCGGTACTGTGCTCTCCGGGCTCGGTTGGTTTGCGTTCCATCGCCAGCTGGACGCGATCGTGGCTCGGCAGCGCTTCGAGGAGATCAGCCAGGGCCTCCGGCGACTGCACCGCCAGTCCCGCTCGCAACAGGTGGTCTCGTAACGGCAAGCCTCGTCGCAGGGCAGGCATGTGGCCGCAGCCCCTTGTCGAGACCTGGTCCGCGGTTACTGTCGCGGTTCGGGAGGAGCGATGCTCGAGGGCGGCGAGGACGGGCGCGACGGCGAAGATGAGCCGATGTTCGAGGAGCCTGTCGAAGACCTCTCGAACGACGAGACCGAGGTCGTGGATCTCGGGCTCACTCCTCAGGAGCGGGAACGCGAGCGGCTGCTCACGGAGGTAGCGACCGCCAAGGAAACGCTGGAGTCTGCTCAGCAGCGGCTTCGGACGGTGTCGAGGGCCTACACGGACCTCCAAGCCGAGATGACCTCGTTCCGGGAACGCATGGAGGCACGCAGCACGCTGACCTCCGAGCTGCAGGCGTTCCAGATGGCCAAGACGTTCTTCGACCCGGTCATGAACCTCAAGCGATCGCTGGTGGCGGGCAACGAGGGCGAGTCCCTGGCTCAGGGCCTGAAGATGGTGCACCACCAGTTCATGGAGGCGATGCGCTCGCTCGGGCTCGAAGAGGTCCCCGGCGAGGGGGCGCCGTTCGACCCCAACCTGCACGAAGCACTCGCGATCTCCCCAGTCGATGACGCCACGCTCGACGGAAAGGTCCTCGTGGTACACACCGCCGGCTACTCGGTGAAGGGAAAGGTGCTGCAGGCAGCCCAGGTGGTGATCGGCAAGCTGCAGGACGGCACCGGCGAGGCCTGAGCGGCCCATGGACCTCTCGCAAACGCGCGCGATTGTTGTGCTGTCCGTTCTGCTGATGGCCTTCAGCGCCGTGGTGTGGTGGCAGGGCGCGCCGCAGTCCGGCGTGGACCCCGAGGCGACCGCGCTCGTCTGGGAGGTCGACGTCGACAAGGTCGTGGATGTCTTGATCGCGCACGCCGACGGTGGCACGATCCGCGTGACGCGGGAGGAGTCCGGATGGCGAATGGTCGAGCCGTTCGCCGGTCGTGCGGACGCGGAGGCGATGGACGCACTCCTCCAGGCGCTGGGCCGGCTCGACCGCGGGATCCCCGTGGCCGGCGTTGATGCACCGCCCGCGATGTTCGGTCTGGGGGAGCCGCCGGCAGCCCGCGTGACCGTCGTGCAGGGCGACGGTGCCCGCACGACGGTCACCGTGGGCGACGCCGCTCCGGTCGGCTCTCGCACCTACGCTCGCGGCGCGGACGGCGGGATCGTTGCCGTCCGGGGTGACCTCACGGCGGTTGTGCAGGGGGAGCCGAGCAGCCTGCTGGACGCCCGGGTGTTCGCGTTCGACCCCGGCGCGGTTCGCAGCGTGCGGATCACCAGCCCCGATGGAGTGTTGGACATCGCTGGAAGCGGGCACGACTGGACACTGCGCGGTGTGGGCCGCGCGGACCCTGACAGGGTGGATGACCTGCTCGTGGGGCTCCTGCAGCTGCGCTTCGACCCGGTGCTGCCGCTCGCCGAGCCGGTGACCTCCTCCCCAGTGGCGGTGGAGGTCGAGATGGCGGACGGGTCATCGCAGGGGCTCCGTGTTGGGGTGGACGACGCGTTGGGGGTGGCGGCGAGCACGCTGGATGCGCGCCACGGCATGCTGGTGCCGGGTCAGCTGCTTCAGCTGAGGCGCGGTCCCACAGACGTGGCGGTCCGCCAAGCCTTCGGCATCCGCCTCGAGCACACCACGGCGGTGACCGCCGAGACGCCGCTAGGCAGGCTAGATGCGCAGCGGACCGAGAGTGGCTGGGCCTCCGCGGGTCGGTCCTCCGCGCAGACCGCCGCTGTCGTCGAGGCGCTCGCGGCGGTGCCGGCGACCTATGCGGCGACATTGCCGCCGGAGCCCGCGCCGTGGGGGATGGTGATCGTGACGGAGGACGGCCGGGTCCGCCGCTTCTCGGTGGGGGCCGAGGTGGTGGACGGCTTCCGGGTGGTCCTCGACGAGTCCGCCGGTCTGCCGGTGCGCGTCCCCGCGGACACCCTGGGCGAGGCGCTCGGATCGCTGGCGTCCTCGGAGTAGAGTGTGCTGTCCGCAGGGAGGCCCATGTTCACCGCCGTCGTACTCTGGCTCGGGCTGTCCGCTGCTCAAGCCGCCCCTGAAGCTGTCGTGCCGATCGGTCCGCCGCTTCGACAGATGGCGCTCGAGCTGCCGGCCGATGTCGGCGACGCGCTGCGGGAGCGGCGATGGCCGGATGCGCTGCGCGGCCTACAGGAGATGGACCCCGACGCGATGCCGGGGGGCGAGAAGGGCGACTGGGCCTTCCTGCTGGCCTGGTGCGCCACCCACGCTGAGGGGGCTGAGGGGGTCGTCGACCGCCTGCCGTGGATGGACGGCGCCCAGACGGTCCCGGCCATGTACGCCGCGGTGGTCCGTGGGGAGGCGCTGGTCGCGGCCGGCGAGCCGTTGGCGGCGCTGACCTTCCTCGACGGGGTCACCGAAGATGCCGTGATGTACCCGCGCGCAGCGCTGGTCGCGGCCGAGGCGCTGCGCGCACTGGGTCGCACGAAGGAAGCGTGGGAGCGGGTCGAGCGGCTTATTGAGCGGCCGGACCCGGCGGAGGGCAACGCCGAGGCGCTGTGGTCGTTGGCGCAGCACCGGGGGCTGCCGTCCGAGTCGTCCCGCACCTTGTTGTGGCGCCTATGGGCGCACTACCCCCTGACCGAGCAGGGACGCGCCGCGGCCGGGCACGTGGCCAAGGTGGGGAATGCGGCGCCGGACTGGACCTGGCGCGTGCGTCGCGGCGAGAGCCTGATGAACGGAAACGCCTACGTGGCGGCCCTGCGCGAGACGGAGAGCGTGGTCGCGCACCAGTCCGATGGGACTGAGGAGGGCTGTCGGCTGCGGTACACGCGGGGTCGCAGCGAGTACAAGCGCAACCGCATCACCGCGGCGTCGACGCTGCTGTCGGGGATCGGGGCGCAGTGCGAGGGCATCGCTGGCTCCTACGGGCCACGGGGGCAGTACCTGCTGGGCACCGCGCTGTACCGGCTCAAGCGGTTCCGGTCCTCCGCGGACGCCTACAACGACCTTGCGACTCGGTTTGCGGACCACAGCATGGCCGACGACGCGTGGACCCGCGGAGGCATCTCCCTGCTCGAGGCGGGCGCCCCCGATGAAGCCAAGGAGTGGTTCGAGACTGCGCTGGCGGACCATCCGGACGGCGACACAGTCCCCGAGGCCACGCTGCGGTTGGCCTTCGCCCACTACGATGCGGGCGAGCCCACCAAGGCGGTGGAGATCGCCGAGCGGCTCGCCGCGCTGCCTCGCAGAGAGGACGCAACCCACGTGGACGCCGGCCAGTACTGGGCCGCGCGCTGGCGGCTGTACCCGGACGCCGAGGCGCCCAACACCGCGGTGACCGACCCGGAGGTCGTGAAGGATGTCCTCGATCGCTGGCGGACGCTCTGTGAGGAACACCCCGACAGCTTCTACGCGATCCTGGCGTACTCCCGGCTCAAGGAGCTCGCTCCCGATGTGGCGTCGGTGCTCGCCGAGCGGCCAGCGGGACACGAAGATGGGTCGAAAATGGTGCCGTGGCAGGTCCGCGTGTCGGTGGCGGCCGATCCCGCCATGCGCAACGGCGTGGCGCTGGCGCGACTGGGGCTGGTCAGCGAGGCTCTGGCCGAGTGGCGGCAGCTCGACTGGGGCGCGCTGCTGCCGGACGAGAAGGCGTGGACGACCGAGCTGCGGATCGCTGCGGGAGACTGGCTGTTCGCACACGACGAACTTCGCGCCTGGCTGCACACGCATCCGGCTGGTTCGCTGGGTGAGCAGGAGCCGCAGGTGATCCGGCTGGCGTACCCGGATCGCTACTGGGAGGAAGTGAAGGGGGCGGTGCCGGAGGCGTACCGCTACGAGCCGCGCCTGTTCCATGCGCTCGTGCGCGAGGAGTCCAACTTCAACCGCCACATCGTGTCCTTCGCTGGTGCGATCGGCCTGTCCCAGCTGATGTGGGCGACCGCGCAGCAGACCGCTGGCTGGCTCGGCATGCGGGTCACCAGGACCGCCCTCAACGACCCCGCGACCAACCTGGTGATCGGAGGCCGCTACCTCGACGCGATGCACCGCCAGCTCAGCGACAGCCCGTATTTGGCGCTAGCGGCGTACAACGGCGGTGCGCGCAACGTGACGTCCTGGGTTGAGACCTACGGCAATCCGCCGATCGACGAGCTTGTGGAGCGCATCCCGTTCCGCGAGACCCGGGGGTACGTGAAGCGGGTCATGGGCACCTGGCAGCTGATGCGGTACCGCTTCGACCACGTCGACGCGTTCCCCGACCTGTCGGCGTTCAACCACAGCGCGCTCCCGTGATTCGGGAGGAGCTGTCGCTGGCCGCGCTCGGGCGCGGCCTGCACGACATCACGGCGTCACTGCAGGCGGTGGTGAGCCGCGCAGGACGCGACGTGGGGCTCTGTCACGCATTCGTGCAGCACACCTCGGCGTCGCTCCTGATCCAGGAGAACGCAGACCCGGACGTGCTGGCCGATCTGTCCGACTGGTTCGAGCGCGCGGTGCCCGACGGCGATCCCCGCTATCGGCACGATGCGGAAGGCCGCGACGACATGCCGGCACACATCCGAGCGGCCCTGACGCAGCCCGCGCTGACCATCCCGATCGCGGAGGGACGCCTGGCGCTGGGCACCTGGCAGGGGGTCTACCTGTTCGAGCACCGGCTCGGACCGCGGGCACGTCAGATCCTGGTCACGATCCACGGGTAGTCACGAGATATGTTGCCCGCTCGCCCGGGAGGCGGATGGCGTTCGTCCACCTGCACGTGCACTCGCAGTACTCGCTGCTCGACGGAACCGCGACGGTCATGGCCTTGGCCACGCGCGCAGCGCAGCTCGGTATGGGTGCGCTCGCGCTCACCGACACGGCCAACATGTACGGCGCCGTGGCGTTCTTCAAGGCGTGCGAGGGGGCCGGGGTCAAGCCGATCCTGGGGGCGGAGCTTCACGTCCAGCCGGAGGGTGTCGACCATGCCGACCCGGCGCGCTCCGAGGGCGGCTACCAGCTGATTGCGCTGGTGGAGGATGCGCGCGGCTACCAGAACCTGTGTCGGCTAGTGACCGCGGCGATCTTCGATGGGATGTCGTACAAGCCGCGCGTGGACCCCGCACTGATCCGCGCCCACTCCGAAGGACTGATCTTCCTGACGGGCGGCACCAAGGGGGTGCTCGGGCGCGCGCTGCAGGCAGGGGAGCGAGAGCTTGCGGACCAGCGGTTGGAGCAGCTCCAGGCGTTCCTGGGTCCAGAGCAGCTGTACCTGGAACTGCAGGACCTCGGCCTCCCTGGGCAGGAGGAGCTCAACGCGCTTACGCGGGGCGCGGCGCTGCGCACTGGGTACCACACGGTGGTCACCAACGCGGTGCACTACCTCGAGCCCGAGGACGCAGCGGTGCACGAGGTGCTCAACGCGATTGGGAGTGGCACCAGCATGTCGGACCCGGGCCGGCTGCTCTGCGACACCGACCAGGCATGGCTCAAGCCCGACACGGCGATGCGGGAGCTGTTCCCGGGTGACGAGGAGGCCGTCTCGCGCACCGCCGAGATCGCGGCCCGCTGCGACTTTCGGTTCGAGCTCGGCGTGTACCACTTCCCGGCCACGACCCCACCGGACATCGCGCCCGACGGCACCCAGCAAGACACGGAGCCCAACTGGGCCTACTTCTACCGCGCGTTTCCGCCACCGCAGGACTTCGGACTGCCGGATCCGAGCATGGCGGTGCCCGAGAAACCAGATGGCGCGGGCGACATCAACGGGTACTTCGCGTGGTACGCGAAGGAAGGGCTCGCGCTCCGTCTGCAGCGAATTCCCACGGAACAGCACCAGGAATACTACGCTCGGCTCGAGTACGAGGTGAAGGTCGTCGTCGAGATGGGCTTCCCGGCGTACTTGCTCATCGTCGCCGAGTTCATCAACTGGTCGAAGGACAACGGGATCCCGGTGGGTCCAGGGCGCGGATCGGCGGCGGGGTCGATCGCGGCGTGGGGGATGCGGATCACCGACATCGACCCGATCCGGTACGGCCTGCTGTTCGAGCGGTTCCTCAACCCGGCGCGGGTCAGCATGCCGGACATCGACGTCGACTTCTGCCAGGACCGGCGAGAGGAGGCGATCGAGCACGTCCGGGCCAAGTACGGCGAAGATCTGGTCTCGCAGATCATCACGTACGGAACCCTGAAGGCCAAGGCGGCAGTGCGAGACGTCGCCCGGGTCCTCGACCTGAACTTTCAAGAGGGCGCTCGCATCGCGCAGCTCGTGCCTGACCAGCTCGGCATCACGCTGACGGAGGCGCTCGCGCAGGAGCCTCGGCTGCGGGATCTGCGGGAGGGCGACCCGAAGGTTCGCCGAGTGCTCGACCTCGCCCTGGCCATCGAGGGAACCAACCGGCAGACGGGCGTGCACGCCGCAGGGGTGGTCATCGCCGATCGGCCGCTGGTCGAGTACGCCCCGCTGTACCGCGACGAGCCCGAGGGCGGTCCGGTGGTCCAGTTCGACATGAAGAGTGCCGAGGACATCGGACTGATCAAGTTCGACTTCCTGGGTCTCAAGACGCTCGATCAGATCCGGGACGCCGTGTTGATGGTGGAAGCCAACCACGGCGTCCAGATCGACATGTCCGACATCCCGGAGGACGACGCCGCGACATACGCCCTGCTGCAGCAGGGCGACGCGCTCGGCGTGTTCCAGCTCGAGTCCAGTGGCATGCGCGACCTGCTGACTCGGCTCAAGCCGTCCGACATGAACGACATGGTGGCCCTGGTCGCCCTGTACCGGCCGGGGCCGCTGCAGTCCGGAATGACCGACGACTACGTGGACCGCAAGCACGACAAGTCGCTGGTCGACTACCCGCTGCTGGTCTTGAAACCCATCCTCGAGGAGACGTACGGAACCATCATCTACCAAGAGCAGGTGATGCAGATCGCCCAGGTGATGGCTGGGTACAGCCTGGGCGAGGCCGACCTGCTGCGGCGCGCGATGGGAAAGAAGAAGAAGGAGGAGATGGACAAGCAGCGCAGTCGGTTCATCACGGGCTCGGTCGACAACGGGATCGACGAGGAGGTCGCGAGTGACATCTTCGAGCTGATGGCGAAGTTCGCGGCCTACGGGTTCAACAAGAGCCACTCCGCAGCATACGGCTACATCGCGTACCAGACGGCGTACCTCAAGGCGCACTACCGCCCCGAGTTCATGGCCGCGCTGATGACGATCGAGTCGGCCAACACCGACAAGATCCTGGCCTACATCTTGGACTGTCGCCGCGCTGGGATCGAGGTCCTGCCGGCGTGCGTCAACGCGTCCGCAGCCCAGTTCGGGGTCCCCACCCCCAAGCTGGGTGCGGGGCAGGTCCGGTTCGGGCTCGGGGCCATCCGGAATGTCGGAAGTGGTGCTGTGGAGGCGCTCATCGAGGCGCGTGAGGCGGCGGGCGGTGCGTTCGCTTCGGTCGCCGACCTGCTGGAGCGGATCGACCACCGTCGAGTCAACCGTCGGGTGTTCGAGCACCTGATCAAGGCGGGTGCGCTGGACTTCGATGGAACGCCACGGAGCGCGCTGCTGGAGGGGCTCGAGGCCGCCATGTCCACGGCGCTCCGCACGCAGCAGGACAAGGCGGCGGGGCAGATCGGTCTGTTTGCCGCGGCAGCGACGGGTCCACGCGAGTTCCGGTTCCCGGATCTGGCGGAGTGGCCGCTGTCTCAGAGGCTTGCATGCGAGCGCGAGGTGCTCGGCCTGTACCTGTCCGGCCACCCGATGCAGGCCCACGACCACGACGTGCAGCGCTACTCCTGTGTTCCGCTCGGCGGGCTGAACAAGGCCCAGGAGTCCGACGAGGTGCGGCTGCTGGCGCTGGCGGTGGACGTTCGAGTGGTGCGCACCCGCCGCAACGACAAGATGGCGTTCGTGCAGCTGGAGGACGCCAACGCCTCGCTCGAGTGTGTGTTCTTCGCCGACGCGTGGTCGCGGTCGCAGCAGGCGGTGGTCGACTCCGGCGAGCCGCTGCTGGTGAAGGGCAAGGTCGAGGTGTCCGGCGAGGAGATCAAGTTCCTGGCGCGCTCGGCGGAGCGCCTCACGGAGGTGCGCGCCCGCCGGACGAGTGAGGTGTGCTTCCGGCTCGACCTGGCCGAGCTGCGGGGTGGGCGCCTCGAGGCGTTTCGCTCGCTCCTCGAAGCGGAGCGCGGCGGCTGCAAGAGCAAACTGGTGGTGAGAGTCGACGGCCGCTTCGAAGCCGAGCTCGAGCTCCCGCAGCTCCCGGTGAGCCCCAGCACACACATGGAAGAGAGTGTGCACACGCTGTTCGGGCGCTCCGGCGTCGTGGCGCTGTCCTGATCGTGGTGGCCTGGATGGCGGCCTGGGGGGTCGCGCGAGGGGCGCCGCCGGCCGACGTGGTCCGCGATCTCGCGGAGGGGGTCCGGATGAACTGGACCACGCTGCAGCTCCAGGTCGATGCCACCGGTGCGGCGCACGCCGCGACGTCACAGGCGGTCGAGCAGCTCGCGCGTCGCGCGGTGCAAGACGCCGTGAGCCGGCACCTCGGGCGTGTGCCGGTGACCGCCGATGTCACTGTGGCCTCGTTGCTCGTGGACCCGGGCCTGGGCGATGCGCTGAGCGCGCGGACGTCGCGGTGGGTGGTCCGCGAGGTGACGTACTTCTCGTCGGGCCGGGTCGACCTGCGCGCGGAGCTGTCCGTTCAGGATGCCCTGAAGCCCTACACGCTGCAGATCGCGCGCGCCGACGAGGACGCCGGCGGGCACCGCTACAGCGGCCTGCTGGTCGATGCGAGGGGAACGTCCGCTACGCCTGCGTTCGCGCCCCGGATCGTCGACGGGGAGGGGCGGTCGCTGTACGCCGGCGAGCTGCACCAGACGGTCGCCGTGCGCACCGCGCCGTTCGTCTATGTGACAGACCCCGCGCACCCGGCGGCCGTGCGGGTCGGCGACGCTCCGCTGATCGTGACGGTCACACGCGCGGCAGGGTCCGAGCTCACGGTCTCGGCGGGCGACGCGGCGCTGCTGGCGGACGCCGCGGGGTTTCTCGGCTCGGGCCGTGTGGTGGTGGTCCTCGATGACTGAGCTGCCGCGGCCGGCGTGGCTTGGCTGGGTGCCGTATCGGGCCGCCCACGCCCTGCAGCTCGCGCGGCGAGAGGCCGTACAGCGCGGCGAGGCTCCGGAGGCGGCGTGGATGGTGGAGCATCCGCCGGTGATCACGACCGGGCGGCGCGCGGTCGCTGACCTAGCCGGGGTCGGGTGCGATATCGTCGCGACCGAGCGTGGGGGGCTCGCGACGTACCACGGCCCCGGACAGCTCGTTGGCTACCTGATCCTCGACGTAGCGGGGCGCGGCGGTTCCGTGCGCGGGACGGTCTTTGCCATCGAGGCGGGCGTGATCGCGTGGCTGCACGCGCAGGGTGTGGGCGCGGCGCGGCGGCCCGGATTTCCCGGCGTGTGGGTGGGTCGGGACAAGATCTGTGCGCTGGGGCTGCACTTCTCTCGCGGTGTCTCGATGCACGGGTTCGCACTGAACTTGGACCCGGATCTGAGCATGTACGAACGCTTCATGCCGTGCGGCGTCCGGGACGGTGGCGTCACCTCCTTCGGGGCCCTTCAGGCGAACGCTCCGACGCCAGGCGAGGCCGCGCTCGATGTGGCGGATCGAGTGCTGGCGGCCTTCGTTGACACCCTGCGGCCGCGCGATTAACCGGGCAGAGTCCTCCACAGGCACGTAGCTCAGTGGGAGAGCACCGCCCTGACACGGCGGGGGTCAGCGGTTCAAATCCGCTCGTGCCTATCTCATTTTTTGCGGCGTCCATGGCGCCGGACATTTGCGGGTTCCGGGGCCGAAGGGCGTCGTGGGCCACGCCGATGATGGACCCGCCGGTTACGGGCCGCACCTGCGTGCGCTATCCTGCTGCCGCGCGTGGTCGCGCAGTACCCCCGACCCACCCAGAGAGGCACATTGAGAAGAGGACCCCGTCGCCGCATCCAGCCGGAGCCAGAGCGAAACGAACCCCGAGTCAACCGCCGTATCCGTGTACCCCGCGTGCTCGTCATCGACGACGAAGGCAACAAGCTCGGCGAGTTCCTCACGGAAGATGCGGTCAAGCTGGCGGAGGAACGGGGTCTTGATCTGATCGAGGTGGCGCCCAACGGCCGCCCGCCTGTGTGCCGGATCCAGGACTACGGGAAGCTCAAGTACGAGCGGAAGAAGCGCGCTGCCCAGGCGCGCAAGAATCAGGTCCAGGTCCAGGTCAAGGAAGTGAAGCTCCGCCCGAAGACCGACGGGCACGACATCGCGGTCAAGGTGCGGCACGCGCGCCGCTTCCTCGAAGAGGGCAACAAGGTCAAGGTGACCATCCGGTTCCGCGGCCGCGAGCTCGCCCACCGCGACATCGGGGCGCAGCAGTGCCAGCGCGTCGCCGCTGAGTGCAAGGATCTCTCGGCGATCGAGTCGCCGCCGCGGATGGACGGCCGGCAGATGTTCATGATCATCGCGCCGAACGCCAAGGCGCGCGCCCGCGCCGCAGAGCGCGCTGAAGAAGCCGCCCGCGGCGAGCTGGTCGAGGAAGATCTCCCGCCGATGGACGACCCCACCGCCGAGGAATGAGCCCTGCCGTGGTTCGCTGGCGGGCCCGGTCCGCCGCGGTTAGCCACAGGGGGTCGCACGGAGTCCAACTGATGCCGAAGATGAAGACCCACCGGGGCGCCGCAAAGCGCTTCCGGACAACGGGGTCGGGCAAGGTCCGCTTCAAGCGCGCCTTCCTGCGCCACAACCTGTCGCAGAAGCAGACGTCCACCAAGCGCGTTCTGCGCAAGCCTGGATACCTGAGCCCTGCGGATGCCAAGCATGTCCGCGCCCTGCTGAACGGCGAGTAGCCAACACAACCCACCGCCACCGCCCTTGATCGGGTTGGGAAGCGGTCCAAGAGGGAGATCCCATGGCACGCGTCAAGCGCGCACAGATCCGAAAGACCCGCAAGAAGAACCTGTTCCGCCGCGTCCGCGGCTTCTTCATGGGCCGTCGCCGTCTGCGGCAGGCCATCGAAGCGCGGATGAAGGCCGAGAAGCAGGAGTACATTGGCCGCAAGCTCCGCAAGCGGGACTTTCGTCGCCTGTGGACGCAGCGCATCAACGCCGCAGCGCGCCAGAACGGTCTGCCGTACTCGCGCTTCATCCACGGGCTCAAGGTGGCTGGCGTCGAGGTCAACCGCAAGATGCTCGCCGATCTGGCGGTGCGCGAGCCGGCGGCGTTCGCCGCGCTCGTCGACCAGGCGAAGGGCGCCCTGAGCTCGTGAGTGCGCGCTGGGCCGGTGCCTGCTTGCTCCTCCTGGCGTCTTCGGGCTGCCAGGGTGAAGAACTGGTGTGGGTGCCGTTCAATGCCAGCGGGCAGCGGATCGAGGTGCTCGTCAACGACGACTGCTCCGGGTCCGACGGAGAGACCACGCTCGAGCTCGAGTCCAGCCTCAGCAAGCGTCACGTCGGCGATGCTGTGGTGACGCCGCCCTGTGGACCTGTAGGCACAGAGCACGAGATCGCGGTCGAGGTGTTCGACGAGTGGCAAGATCTCGTCGGGCGCGTCACGGTCGAGTCGCTGTCGGGTCGCGCCAGCGATCTGGACGGCGATGGCGACCAGGATCGCCGTGACAGCGCCGAGTACACGTTGCGTCAGGACTCGGCCGACATCGGCGTCTGGGCCATCATGCTGCAGTCTCTCGGCAACGACTCGGAGTCCCGCACCGATCGCCTCGAGCTGGTTCTGTGGCAGCCGGACACGCTCCTCGACGACACGGTCGACATCGAGACCACCACTCAGTGAGCGGCGTCGACCTGCCCGACAAGCTGTACTTCCGCATCGGTGAGGCGGCACAGCTCGTCGGGGTCGAGCCGCACGTCCTGCGCTACTGGGAGTCCGAGTTTCGGATGCGGCCGCAGCGGTCCGCCTCGGGACAGCGGATGTACCGCCGCAAGGACATCACCAAGTTCCTGCGGATCCGGAAGCTGCTCCACGAGGAAGGGTTCACCATCGCAGGGGCCCGCAAGGCGTTCACGGAGGGCACCCCGCAGGTGGGGCCCAGCGTGGATCCGGCGCGTCTTACCGAGGCGATCTCCCGCATCAAGGGCGTCCGTTCGAAGATCGCGTCGGTGCGCGCGAGGGTGCGCCACATTGGTGTTGGCGCGGACATTGCTGGTGCCGCCACCGACGGTTAGTCCAGCGGGGTTCCGGGGCGTAGCGCAGCCTGGTAGCGCACCAGACTGGGGGTCTGGTGGTCGCTGGTTCGAATCCAGTCGCCCCGACCATTTGTTTCCCCCACCGGAGAGATCCGGTGGGGGTTTCATTGCTCAGAGACGGTGCGCCGGCTTCCTCACAGCCCGATGGCGCCGGCTGACGCCCACGACGAACAACGCCAAGCCGCCTATCCACCACGCCGGAGACGACCCGGTGGCGCAGCCGTTGCACTCGCTCTGCATGCGCCGGATGTCGTCCGGAGGCGGATCGAACAGCACCGCGGGCGTGATCTCGATGGTCTGCGTGTCGGTGGAGATCTCGTCGGGGGGCGCCTTTCCATAGGCCTCCCACATCCGGTACATTTCATCGCCCAGCTCGTTGGTCTGGTTCTCGTCGCGCAGGAAGGTGACGTAGTCGCGGGTGGTGGTCTGGTACCACAGCGTCGAGCGCACGGTGATCGGACTGGCGGCCTCGGCGGGGAGGTACAACACGTAGGGAGCGCGGTCGTAGTTGACCAGCGTACCGTCAGCGTTCTCCGCGTAGGAACGCCCGACCGGCGTGGTGTGTGGGAGCGGGATGAAGCCGCGCGGCGGGATGCGGGTGTCCTCGAGCAGAGTGTCTTGCTTGACCATATGGAAGCTCTGGACGCCGCCGGTGCCGAGCAGCGCCTGGTAGGCGCGCAGCTGGTTGTCCTTGGTCAGGATGGCGGTCTGGGTGTCGTAGGCCCCCGATGACAGCAGCTGCTTTCCATTGGCGTCTTGGACCTCCACCTCCAGCCAGGCGCGACGGCCCTCCGGGTAGCCCGTAGGGAGCTTGTGGCCGGTGTTGTTCTCGACCCGCACGTTGAACAGCACGGCCGACCCGGCGGACATGCCCGGGGGGAACTCGATGGTGACGTCCGCCGCTTCCTTGTGCAGTGCCTTGGCATCGGCGGTGACGGCGGCGTACGCCTCCTCACGACCGAGCTCGGGATACTCCTGTGCGAGAACCTGCGGAATCCATGCGTTGGAGCCAACGAAGCGGTGGACGTTGACGTCGCGATCGGGCGCGCCGGAGGTGTTCGCGATGATCCCCCGCGCCTCCTTCATGTGGCAGTCCTGGCAGGTGATGCCGTCCTCCTTGAAGTCGCTGGCCGCCCACTCGGTCCAGGTGAGCTCGATGGGGAAGTCGTTGAGCGCCGGGTTGCTGACCTCGTGGCACACACCGCACATGTCTCCTGAGGCCAGGAATTCATCCTGCACGACGCCATGTGTGGCGGGATTGGTTCCGATGGTGCCCACCTTCGCCGGGCTGTCGTGCACCGAGTATTGTGCGTTGCCCGTCAGGCCCTCGTCGAACATCCGGTGGCACGAGTCGCAGCCAACCCCCGCATCAATGTCGTCACCGGTCAGCCTGGACCCGTCGCCGGGCAGGCAGCGGCCCTCGAGCCAGCCGTTGGGCACGTGACAGCGGAGGCAGAAGCCACCCGCAGTGGGCACGTCTTGCTCCGCGATGGTCAGCGCCGCTAGAAACAGCGGATCGCGGAACGCGTTGGCCATCATGGTGCCCGACCAGGTGTCGAACGGCGCATTCTCGAAGCCCGCGTGGCACAGCTCACAGTTCTCGACCGGTTCCAGCGGGATCTGCAGCTCAAATGGCTGGGTTCCCGCCAGTGCAAACGGGTCGGCGGCTACGGCAACGCGGACAGCTGCGCCACAAAAGAGTAGAAATGGCATGGATCCAGTATGGCACGACCGGCGAGACCTGCACCCCCGACGCCGGCGGATAGCAGGGTGTCGTGATCCGAAGTCCCCGAGCGCTGCAGACAGAACGCGGGTCGATCCCGCTGCCGGCGTTCGTCCCGGACGCCACACGCGGAACGGTGCGCGCCGTGCCTACCCACCTCCTGCAGGAGGTCGGCACCGAGGTTCTGATGTGCAACGCGCTGCATCTGTCCGAGAAGCCCGGGTCGGCCACCATAAAGGGCCTCGGCGGGCTCGGGTCGTTCATGGGCTGGGAGGGCCCGATCATGACGGACTCAGGCGGGTTCCAGGTGTGGTCACTCGCCCGTGATCGCGGTGGTCTAGGCACGGTCACGGACAAAGGATTCGTGCTCGGGGACGGCAAAGGGCGGACCCGGAAGTTCGGCCCGCAGCGCGCAATGACCGCCCAGCTCCGGCTCGGCGCCGACATCGTGTTCACGCTCGACCAGTGCACCCATCCCGACGATCCCCCTGACGTCCAGGATGACTCGGTGCGCCGCACCCTCGCCTGGGCCCGAACCTGCCGCGACCTGGTCGATCGGCACCGCGGCAAGCGCCCCCTGCTGTACGCGGTCATCCAAGGCGGACGCGAGATGGACCGCCGCCGGCGCTGCGTCGACGGTCTGTTGGAGATCGGCTTCGACGGCTACGGCTTCGGCGGCGTCCCGTTTGATGAGCACGGGGCCTTGGAGGAGGCGGTGGGCCAGGTGGCTGAGCTGCTCCCCCCCGATGTGCACCGGCATGCGCTGGGGATCGGTCGACCCAACAGTGTTCTCGCTGCATGGCGGGCCGGTTGGCGCACGTTCGATGCCGTCTCGCCGACCCGAGAAGCGCGGCGGGGGCTCGTGTACGTCCCGACGGTGGACCCCACCGATCCGGTCGCGGTCGGCGCCGCCGAGCGGGTCTCGGCCTACCTTGACCTGACCGATGACCAGCTGTGGCGCGATCCGCGGCCGATCGAGGAGGGGTGCGAGTGCCCGGCGTGTCGTCGATACAGTCGGGCCTACCTGTCGCACCTGCTCCGCACGGAGGACGCGGCCGGCGCGACGCTCGCGACGCTCCACAACCTGGCGTTCCTGCAGCGTATGGTCCGCACTCTTCGTGCCTACGAGGCAGCGGCGTGAGCACGAGAGAGGCGCTGATCGCGCGCCTTGGCGCCACGGGTAAGTACGGAGCGCTCACCCCACCGGTCCTGGGCTGGGCAGTGGGCTGGGCCATGCAGCGCGCCCAAGGCGAGAAGGCGATCCTGAAGCTGGCGCGCCGCAAGCTTCACCAGGCGTTCGGCGCGTTCCTGGATGCACCGTCCCGAAAGCGTGCCTTGCGCCTGCTCACTGCGGCGCGCGATGCCCAGGACGACGAGGAGTGGCGCGCCGCCCTACGGGCCGTCGTCGCCGAGCACGCCTCCACTGCGGAGCGCGCGGACCCGGCCGCGCTGTGGACGGTGCTGCAGCGGTCGATCGGCCCCGTTCGGTCGGTGCTCGATCTGGGCTGCGGGCTCGCGCCCGCGCAGCTCCCGTTCACCGGCCTCGACCCACAGACCGCGTACACCGGCGTCGACCTCGACGTGGTGCTCTGCGCTGCGCTGCAAGAGGCCCTGCAACCCCGCTGGCCGGCCGTTCGGGTGGTGCCCGGTGAGGTCCGCAGCGGCGGTCCGTGGCCGGCGTCCGACGTGGCGCTCCTGGGCAAGCTCGTGACGACCCTGGAGCGACAGCAGGCCGGCGCCGCTGCTGCGCTCCTCGATCGCCTCGACGCCACCTGGGTCGTCGCCACGTTTCCCACGCGGACCCTGTCGGGGCGGGACCGAGGCATGCACCAGACGAACGCAGCGCTGGCCGAGCGCCTGCTCCCCGGGGGCACCACTGCGACAGTCGGAGACGAGCTCGTTCGGTGGGCGCGCCGATCCGTCTAGACGGGCACGAGTCGCACCGCCAAGGCATCCTGGGCGGCCCGGGAGGCTGCGTCTCCGGCCCGCAACCAGCCGCGGAGGCCCTCATCGCGTGCGCTGACGGCGAGCGACGGGGACCACTGGACCGGCGCGCCATCGGTGGTCGGCACGCCCTCCTCCGCCAGCATCGAGGAGGCGCGGCCCAGGTCGACCTCCTCGAGATGCGCCTGCAGCGCACGCGCCTCTCCGCGCGCCACGGGGTCGGCCACCGTGAACCGGCCGGACGTCATCCGGTACACATGGAAGTGCGACGGCACCATGGACAGCCCCGCGAGGCCGAGTCGCTCCGCAGCCCGGGTCAGCAGGGCGGACGTCTCCTCTGCGAGACCCAGGCCGGGGTGGGCCTGACCGGGGAGCTGCGGACGGTCTGCGGTGAACCCGACCCGGGGGTCGCGCAGCTCCAGCCACTCGATGAACAGGGTGCGCCACGACGCCACCGGGCGGATGGCCACGGCCAGGTCCATCAGCACGCGCTGCTCGCCTTCGACGTCGGCGGTCAGACGCATCCGATCCGGGCCGTCGGTCACCTCGATCTCCAGCTGGAGACCAGCGAACCCCATTCGTCGGAGGACGCCGAGGAAGTCGTAGGCCTCCAGCGCGTGCTCGAGGCCGTGCCGCGTGTAGAAGCCGAGGAACCGCGGCTCGGCGGTGGGGACCCGCAGCGCGCCGAACAACTCCTCTTCGGTGATGAACACATCGTCCGAGGTGCCCAGGTCATCCGGGTCCAGCGTCTTCATCACGTCGCGGGTGCGGCGGACCACCGGGTCGTAGGCGGGGGCCACTGCCGTGCGCAGCCCGGTCCCTTCAGCCAGAGTCGCCGCGAGGATCCGCCAGGAGCGGTCGAGGTACCCGCCGCCGGGCAGCACGACGGTGGGGACGCCCTTGAGCGTGCTGAACACGACCCGATCTCGCTGCCGTAGGCCCTCGGCGGACACTGCCAGCCCGCCCAGCGGGTCGCCCTGGAGCGGGTCGGCCCCCGCGAGGTAGAACGCCAGCCGCGGGGCGTCCGGCACGGATGCGAGGAGCCCCTCCAGGGCGTCCAGATAGGCATCGGTCGTGCAGCCGGGCGGGACCCGGTGGTCGATGACGAGCGCGGCGGCGGCTGGGTCCACCGTCCACTCGGATGCGACACCGAGCGAGAGCACGGTCACATCGGGGTCCTCTGCAAGGCAGGCGACCGTGCCGTCTGGGGGGTGCGCGTCCAGATCGATCACCAGCACGCGCTGGTCGAATCCCTCGGACCGCAGCACAGCGACGGCGATTGCGATGTCGTTGAGCGCCGAGAACCCGACACCGCGGTCCGGTGCGGCGTGGTGGAAGCCGCCCATGAGCGGAAAGGCGCGCCCCTCGGTCTGGAGCGCCCAGCGCGCGGCCTGAAGGGTGGCACCGGTGCCGCGCCGCCACATCTCGATCAGCGCACTCACCGAGATCAGGTTGGCGGGAACGCCCACGACGGCGGCCAAGTTCCGGGCGTCATCGAGCGACCGCAGCCACGCCTCCGTGTGGACCCGGCTCGCGTCGACCCACGAGATCTCCGCGGCCTGATGCACCTCCTCGGCTCCCACGACGCCCAGGTCGACAGCCCAGGTGAGCACGTCGTGGGCGCGGCGGGCGCTCATGCCCGGCACGATGTGCGAGGTCGGCAGGGGGATCCGGAACGTCGGATGGTTGTAGACCGCCACCGGGGGGCCGAGTCGCCGCAGGAGCCTCCGGAGTCGTTGCCTCACCGGTCGGCCATGAACTGCTGGTGCACGTCCGGGTCGTCGGGTCCGGACCGCAGCCGCTCATAGGACCCGTCGCTCTGCATCGTGCGGGTCCGGGCACGGTCGTCGAGGTATCGCTGCAGCAGGCGCTCGCGGGCCCAGGTCAGGATTCGCGGGTCGAGCAACGGCACCAGGACCTCGACCCGGCGCTCGAGGTTGCGCTCCATCAAGTCGGCGCTCCCGATGTAGCAGCGCGGCGTCCCGCCGTGGAGGAACCAGTAGACGCGGTGGTGTTCGAGGAACCGACCGATCACAGAGCGAACCTGGATGTTCTCCGAGAGACCGGTGATGCCGGGCACCAGACTGCACACGCCACGCACCAGCAGATCGATGCGGACCCCCGCCTGGCTGGCCGCGTACAGCGCGTCGATCATCTGCAGATCGGTGATGGCGTTGCACTTGAGGACGATGTGCGCCTCGCCTCCCGCGCGGGCCACGTCCGCCTCGTGTCGGACCAGATCGAGCAGCGAGCCCTTCATGTGATTGGGCGCCACCAGCAGCTGGCGGTAGCCCGAGGGGCGCGCGAAGCCGGTGAGACGGTTGAACACGTCGGCGACATCGGCGGTGATCGCCGCGTTGGCCGTGAACAGGCCCAAGTCGGTGTAGATGCGCGCGGTGGTGGGATTGTAGTTTCCAGTGCCGATGTGCGCGTAGCGGACCAGATCGTTGCCCTCTCGCCGAACGACGAGCGCGAGCTTCGAGTGTGTCTTCAGCCCGCGCACCCCGTAGATCACGTGGACCCCGGCTTCCTCCAGCCGCTGTGCCCAGACGATGTTGTTCTCCTCGTCGAATCGCGCCTTGAGCTCGACGATGGCGGCCACCTCCTTTCCGTTCTCGACGGCCTGCTCGAGCGCGCGAATGATGGGGGAGTTGCCCGACGTTCGGTACAGGGTCTGCTTGATGGCGACCACCCGGCGGTCCTTCGCCGCGCGCCGAATGAAGTCCACGACAGGGGAGAAGCTCTCGAAGGGGTGGTGCAGCAGGACATCGTGCTGGCGGATCACCGAGAACAGGTCGGTCTCGTGGAACGCCGGCGCCTGCCGGGCCACGAACGGTCGATGCCGGAGCTCCGGCAGGTCGAGGTCGAGCAGCTCGGTGAGCCGCTGCACGAACAGGGACCCGTGCACTTCGACCACGTCGGTCGGCGTCAGGTTCAGGCCCTGACGCAGCCCGGACTGAATCGACTCCGGCATTCCCTCTTGGATCTCGAGGCGTACGGCCAGGCCGAAGCGACGCTTGCGAAGCTCCTCCTGCAGAGTGGACATCAGGTCGTCCGCCTCGTCTTCGCGGATCTCGAAGTCCGCGTCGCGGGTGACCCGAAACACGTAGGAGTCGGAGACCTCCATCCCAGGGAACAAGGACGGGAGGTTGGCCGCAATGAGCTCCTCGAGGAACACCAGGCGGACCGGTGGGTCGAGGGTGGCGTTCGGACCGATCGGCATCAAGCGGGGCAGGTTGGCGAGGGGGACCTTCACTCGCGCGAGCCGCTCCTCGCCGTCCTGTGCGCGCACCATCAGCGCCAGGTTCATCGACAGGTTGCTGATGAACGGGAAGGGGTGGGTCGGGCTGACCGCGAGCGGCGTGAGGATAGGGTAGATCCGGC
>Ga0316189_10000774_pt1 | contig 32016 bp, 19 predicted proteins | sample LowCovwburrow_MG_FD_204930 | JGI IMG/M metagenome (GOLD analysis project Ga0316189, IMG submission 204930) | Coastal sediment microbial communities from Maine, United States - Lowes Cove worm burrow | ecosystem: Environmental > Aquatic > Marine > Coastal > Sediment | place: USA: Maine...
AATTGAAGTATCTGTGACTCCAACAAAACTTGCAGATCCAATTTTAATGTTATTATTATTGTGTGAGGCTTCAATACCTTGTCCCAAATGTTCTTCAAAATGATTTAAAGTGATTATGTTATGTTCTTTTAAAACATCATATAACGTTCTGCTTAAAGGATGATTAGAACCACGAAGAGTGTTTTTTAATAGAATTTCTTCTGAACTTGAAAGTGATTCACCATCATAAGTTGTTGTGCTTTTTTTATTGGACGTAATCGTTCCAGTCTTGTCAAAAATAATAGTATTGATTGCAGCTAATTGCTCAATAACTGATGCGTTTTTTACATAGAATTTCAATTTCCCAAAAATCCTCAATATATTTCCAAATGTAAAAGGAGCAGAAAGTGCAATTGCACAAGGGCAAGCTATAATAAGTACAGCAGTAAATACATTCATTGCTTTTGAAGCATCAATAAATAACCAATATGTTGTGGCTATAATGGCAATACTTAACACAGCAATGGTAAAACGTTTACTAATTGTGTTGGTTAAAGTTGTAAAGCCATCTTCTTTATTTTTACTGAACACATCGTTGCTCCATAATTGAGTTAGGTAACTTTGTTCAACAGATTTAAGAGCTTCCAATTCAATGACTCCAGAAGTTTGTTTTCCTCCAGCAAAAAGTTTGTCACCAGATTGCTTACTGACGTTTTCAGATTCACCAGTAACAAAACTATAATCAATGTGTGCTTTACCATTGATTAAAATGCTATCAATGGGAATTAATTCTTCATTTCTAATAAGTAATCTATCACCTTTTTTTATGTCATATACCTGAATTGGAGATTCTTCACCATTAAATATTTTGGTAACTGCAATGGGAAAGTAAGATTTATAATCGCGTTCAAAAGACAGGAATGAATAGGTTTTTTGTTGAAATAACTTCCCAAGGAGTAAGAAAAAAACCAATCCTGTTAAGCTGTCGAAAAAACCAGAACCTAAGTCGAAACTAATTTCTATAGTACTTCTTATAAATAAAACAGCTATACCAAGAGCAATAGGCACATCAATATTTAACAATTTAGAACGCAGTCCCTTGTAAGCAGATACAAAATAGTCCTGTCCTGCATAAAATACAACAGGTAAAGAAAACACGAACATTAGCCAGCGAAATAATGGTTTATATTGCTCTATCCAAAAACCATTTACTTGAAAATATTCAGGGAAAGAAAGGAACATTACATTTCCAAAAGCAAAACCTGCAATTCCTAATTTGTAAATAAGTGTTCTATCTATGTTTTGTTTGCCTGTCTTAAAATCTTCCAAAGAAATATAAGGTTCGTAGCCAATTGAACTTAATAATAAAACAACTTCCTTAAGCGAATAGTTTTCAGAATTATAAGTTACTCGAACAGTTTTCTTTCCAAAATTAACTTGGGATGATGAAATTTGAGGATGTAATTTGTTGAGATTTTCTAATATCCAAATACAAGAACTACAATGTATATGAGGAATAAAAAGTGTTGCAATTTGAATTTTTCCATCGTTGAATTCGGTTAACTTTGCAATGATATTTTCTTGAGATAAAAAATCATACTTACCTTCAATTTCCTTAGGTATAGCTCCAGGTGAAGCTTGTAAATCGTAATAACAAGTAAGATCATTTTCAGAGAAAATTTCGTACACAGTTTTACAACCATTGCAACAAAATAATTTTTCATTGAATTGTATGATTGAAGAATTGCAATCATCACCACAATGGAAACAAGAAACCTTGCTCATACTATTTGCTCATTTATACCTTGTGCAATATTAATAAATGATGCAGATATAAATATGATAATTGTCATGTTTTCTTTATTTTTACAATCCACAAAAAACAGGTATGAGTAAATGTGAACAATGTATCATTCGTCAATTTAATTCCCTTAAGTCACTAACTAAAGATGAATTAGTTAGAATTTCTGGATGTAAAACTACTAAGACTATTAAAAAAGGTGAAGTGATTTTTGAAGAAGGCGATAAGCTAAATGGTGTGTATTGTGTTAAAGATGGTATCTGTAAATTATCAAAACTTAGTGCTAATGGTAAAGATCAAATTGTTAAATTAGTAGTAAAAGGTGAATTGCTTGGTCAACGATCTTTAATTTCTGATGAGAGAGCAAATTTACAAGCTATAGCATTAAATGATATGGAAGTTTGTTTTATTCCAAAAGCAGAAATCATTAATGATCTTAAAAAGAACCCATCATTTACCTATGATGTTTTGCAACAAATGGCGCATGATTTAAAAGATGCCGATGATATTATTGTAAATATGGCTCAGAAACCTGTGAGAAGACGTATGGCTGAGGTTTTAGTCAATATTGAAGCCAGTTTTGGCACTAATGCTGATGGTACGTTAAGTGTATTGTTATCTCGTGAAGATTTTGCAAGTTTAGTAGGTACAGCAACAGAATCAGCAATTCGAGTATTGTCACAGTTTAAAAAAGAAGGGTTAATTTCTACTGTTGGCAAACAAATAAAAATAGAAAATCTAGAAGAACTAAAACGTATAGAATAAAAAAAGCGCTCTAATGAGCGCTTTTTTTATTAATTATTTTTCCTCTTTTGCCTTTATTACTGTACCAATATTTTCACCATCAATCGGTTCATCAACTTTCTTAAGATATGTGTCTAAGAATTTTAAAATACTACTATAAGCTTCAATTTGATTTTCTTTTTTCACAAATCCATGACCTTCATCTTCAAATAAAACATATTCTACAGGAACACCGTTTTTTCTAACACCAGCTACAATTTCATCAGACTCAACTTGTAAAACTCTAGGGTCTTGAGCTCCTTGTAATACAATTAATGGTTTAGTAACTTTATCTGTATGAAATAAAGGTGATATGCGTTTAAGTCTGGTCGAATCTGCAGAATGTGGATCGCCTAGTTCTTTATAAAGAGCATCTTTAAAAGATTCCCACCACGGTGGTATACTTTTTAAAGTCCTCATCCAATTTGTGACACCAAATAGGTTAACGCCTACGGCAAACTCTTCAGGCGTGTAAGTTAATGCAGCCATAGTCATATATCCTCCATATGATCCACCAATTATTCCAATTTTATCAGGATCGATTTCATTTTGCATTGCAAGCCAGTTCTTGCCTTCTACACAATCTTGCAAATCTTTTTCTCCATGATTAAGATCATCCATTTGATAAAAAGTTTTTCCATAACCACTACTACCTCGATTATTCACAGCCAATACAGCATAACCATGGTTTACTATATATTGAATTAGCGAATTAAAATTTTGTCTTGATTGCCCTCCTGGACCACCATGAACCCAAACTAATGCAGGTACTTTATTATCTACAGACGCTTGATGAGGAGCATAGTAAATTGCAGGAATCTCAACCCCATCAAAGGATTTATATCTAATGACTTTTGCCGAGACTAGATCATCACCATTTATTTCTTCATTTAATACATTAGTTAATTTATTTAAATCTTTATTTTCTATATTATAACTAAATAAATTTGAAGGTGTATTTGAGCCTCCAGCATATAAGCGCATCATAGTTTCATCACGTGAAAATGCAACACTAGTTATGCTTGCATCACCAAAATCTGGCAGCTCAAGTTTATCACCAGAAATAGTCTCAGTAACTTCAATGACATTTTTGGCATCCTCATTTATAAATGTCACCATATATTTTCCATTGAATGTGAAATAACTACTTCCAATGTCCCATTTTCTTTCAGATACCTTTTCTTTTGTTCCAGTTGCAATATCATATTTCATCAGATATGAAAATTCTGAACCTTCATCAGTAGTATAAAAAAATGATGCTCCATCTAATGAAAAATCCTGAGCAGAATTTCCGCTTAAACTTTCATTAACCTTAGTCATTAGTTTATCTGATAAGCTATACAAGAACAAATCAGAATCATTTGTGTTAACTGTTTTAGATAGCGCTAAAATTTTCTCATCATGAGAGATAGCACTTACATCATAACCTTCATCATTTTGGTAGATCAATGTTGATTCGAAATTTTCAATATTCATTTCATATAAATCCATAAACTGTGGATTTCTTTTATTGGAGCCATATGCGAATTTTTCACCATCACGTGACCATCCATAAAATGAAGCTATTGCTCCATCAAAAGGTGTTAGTTCTGTAGTTGTACCATCGAAATCTCTCATGTATATATGATAAATTTCATCTCCATTGCCATCAGCTCTATAAAGCATTCTGTCATCATTAGGGAAATATGAAACTGCGAATATTGATGAACTATCCGAAGCAGTAATTGGTGTATAATCACCTCCTTCAGTAGGCACTGTATACATATTATAGATGCCTGATCGATTACTAGAGATCAATAATTTTGATTTGTCAGTAGAAAAACTTCCACCACCTACAGCTTCATTATCCATGAATTGTTCAATGGTATATTGCTTCATGTTTTCTGCAATATCAGAACTTGAATTTTGATCTTTTTTACATGCGTATATGCTTATTATCATGCATAATAAAATTACTTTTTTCATTAATTTGAATTTAAAAGTAGGGAAGGTATAAGTTTGGATATTTTGAAAATACAAAAAAATCGAAGAAGATTAGGATGATGAAATAAAAAAGCGCTCATTTGAGCGCTTTTTTTATAAAATATATAATCGCTAATTCATTTTAAAAGTCTTAGTTTCTTTAAAAGGAGATACTTTTATGCTCTCCATTTTACTTTGATATGGACTCCATTCTTCACTAAAGAAGGTGTTAGTTTTATCCAAAGCACTTTTTAGTGCATCCTTCGCATGTTTAATAAGTGTACGTTCCGTTGATGTTAACCCATTTGGTCGTGTTGCAGAATAGTATCCTGCAGTTCCAATGCGTTGATTTATGTTAACAGTTGGATCACTTGTTATACCTTGTCTGTTATCCACTTTTCCTAAGTAAAGAGCCATAACTTCATCAAGCTTTTTAATGATATCTTTTGAAGCTTTGATTTGATCTTTATACTTTTTCTTATCCTGTTTTGCTAAATCTTTGCTATAATTTGAAGCTATTGTTTTGCTTTCAACCAATTGTTTAACAGCATCAGCAGCAGTTTGCCTAATACTTTGAATTTCTTTGGAAGCACTATAGGTGTCATTAATCGCTTTTGCAGGTACGTCAATTCTAGGATCTGTTTCTACAGTAATCATTTTTTCTGAAGTTTGATCTCCAAAACTCATCACTACTTTATAGGTTCCTGGTTTAACACCAGCACCACCTGATTCACCACGACGTGGTCGAATAGTTCTTGAAGGTCTGTCACCACCTTTTTCATCCATTCTCCATGTCCATTTGTGCACACCAGTTTTCTCTGGTGCTTTACGTTTTAACGTTCTGATTAAACGGTCACCATCATATATATTCATATGAACTGAATCCCATTTTACTTTGATTTCTTCTTTTTCAGTTGCTAATTGAGTTGCAACCTCTTCTTTTTCCTTCTTGCTTTTTTTGTTTTTCTTAGTGTCATCAGGTTTTGGATCCTCTTTTTTCTTTTCATCAATCTTCACATAGTAAGACATAATAGCTCCACTACCACGATTTTCACCATTATATAATGCGTCTCCACCAAATCGACTTCCTGTTGCTTGTTGATAAGCAGCTTGATACCCAGTTGGAGGTTTAAATAGAGTTAGTTTGTTGTTTAAAACAGCGTTGTTTTTAGCCATTTCTCGCAATGGTCTAATATCGTCTAAAACCCAAGCAGCACGACCAAAAGTACCAATTACTAAATCATGCTCACGAGGATGAATTACTAAATCTTTTACTGAAACAGTTGGGAAGCCTTCTGTCCATTTTGTCCATTTATTTCCAGCATTTAATGAAATATATAAGCCATCATCTGTACCTAAGAACATTAGGTTGGGTTCTTCTATATCTTCAATAACTGCTAAAGCATAACTTTCTACATCGTTGCCATCAACAATACGTGTCCATGTTTTTCCGTAATCTTTAGTTCTATAAACATATGGAGTATAATTAAAGCGTCTGTAATCATTAGCAACTAAAAGTGCTTCACCTTTATTTTTATTTGATGCTTTTATTTGCGGAATCCAACTTCCGGCAGGTAAGCCTTTAATGTTTGCTGAAACATCTGTCCATGAAGTTCCTCCATTTTGAGTAACATGTACACGACCATCATCTGTTCCTGCCCAAAGCATATTCTTTTCAACAGGAGAAGGCTCAATAACTAATACAGTACAGTGATTTTCTGCTCCAGTTGCATCCATAGATAATCCACCACTTTCATGCTGTTTAAGTTTTTCAGGATCGTTAGTTGTTAAATCTGGAGAAATAAGTGTCCATGTTAATCCTTTGTCTGTTGATTTATGTACAAACTGACTTCCAAAATATACTGTGCTATTGTCAAAAGGATCAATGTTTATAGCTGAGTTCCAATTGAATCTAAGATTTACATCTGGCTCAGGATGTGTTGGTCTAACCGAGTAATTATTACCAGTTTGCCAATCGTATCTGCTAACTGATCCTTGTTGACTCATTGTCCAGCCATAGCGAGAATCGTCTTTGTCTGGAACGACATCAAATCCATCACCAAAACTTATTTCTTGCCAATAACTATTTCTTATACCTTGAGCTCTCCATACATAAGCTGGACCTCTCCAAGAACCATTATCTTGCATTCCTCCATAAACATTGTAAGGATATTCGTTGTCTACATTAATATGATAAAATTGAGCTACTGGTAAATTACCTATGAACCGCCAAGTTTTACCACCATCTTTAGTGATGTTCATTCCACCATCATTACCATCAATCATAAATTGTCCATTGTTGGGATGAATCCACCATGCATGATGATCAGGATGAACACCATTACTTACACCATAAGCTGGCATTAAAGCCGAAAAGCTTTTGCCACCATCTTCACTAACATTTACGTATGTGAAAACTGAAAATATTCGATTTTCATTATCAGGATCCACACGAATATCTGAATAGTAAAAAGGTCTATTACCAATACCTCCAGAGCCTCTTCCGCTAGAATTATCGTTTACTTTTTTCCATTTAAATCCACCATCTGTACTTTTATAGAGTGCATTCTTTTTAGATTCAATCAAAGCGTAAACAATATTTGGTTTGTTTGGCGCAATAGCTATACCAATTCTTCCTAAATTACCCTTTGGTAACCCATCTTCATCATTGAGTTGTTTCCAAGTTTTTCCTCCATCATGAGTTATATGAAGACCAGAACCTTCACCACCTGAATTAAAAAACCATGGCTCACGTTTGTGTTCCCACATTGCTGCAATTAATTTATTTGGATTGGTTGGATCCATTACTAAATCTGCAGCTCCAGTCTTGTTATTTGCGAATAATATATTACTCCATGTTTTACCTCCATCAGTTGTTTTATAAACACCACGTTCTGGATGTTCTCCCCAAGGAGATCCAATTGCAGCAACATAAACTACATCAGGATTTGTTGGATCGATAATTACACGATGGATATGACGTGTTTTTTCTAATCCCATGGCTATCCAATTTTTCCCTCCGTCAAGTGATTTGTATATACCATAACCACCATTTAAGCTGTTACGAGGATTTCCTTCTCCAGTACCAACCCAAATTACACTTGGATTTGATTGTTGTATAGCTACAGCTCCAATAGAAGCAGTAACTTCATTATCGAAAATTGGATCCCATTTAATTCCACCTGAAGTAGATTTCCATAAACCACCAGAAGCGGTTCCAACATACATAACGTCTGGATTATTTGTAACCACATCTATTGCAGTAACACGACCAGACATTCCACCTGGCCCAATGTTACGTGGTTTCATATTTTTCACTAAATCCATTGAGAATTCTTGTGCGGAAAGTAGAGTAATGCATAATAGCATCACTAAGGACATGAGTTTTTTCATTATAAAATTGGTTAGTTAAATAAAGCTTTAAAGTTAGCGAAAAGGAGTTAAATATTTCTTAATGCAATGTTAATGCTTAGCTTGTTTATACTTTTTTAGTTGCTTAGGTTTTAACCATAAAAAAAAGCCACTCACAGACAACAAAATAAGACCTAAAGAAGCTATGGATGAATAGACTAATTTAGTGTTTTCTGATTTACTTTTGAATACATGATCTATAATTGAACCATCATGAATCATTTCAATAATGTCTGAAGTTCTTTGTTTGTCAGATATTATTTTTCCAGAAAAACAATCAATTTGAAGCTCGGTAAAATGATGCTCAAAACGAATTTTCGCAATACCTTTTGATGGACGATAATCTATACGGTTAATTGTGTTGTCGAGATTTAATGAGTCTATGTAATGAATTGCATTTTGTTCAATTTGCGTTAGAGAAATTAAACTTTTATTACTTGATACATTTTGAGTGGTTGGTGAAAATTGAAGTTCGGATTTCCATGTTAGGAGTAAACCAGTAACACCAAGTAATAACATAAAGAAGCATAAAGGAATAGCCACAAATTTGTGTAAACGTCTGTAAAAACGTGCTTTTTTGGCTAAAGTTCTGGTTTGTTGGTTCAAGTAATCTTAATTCAAGTTTCGAAAATAAGAAAAATGAGAGATTATTCTCTTAAAGGGTTGTTAACTATTAGCGCGTTTTTAAGTTCTTTTCACAAAATTCTATTATTTTGGTAATGCGATCTTGTCTTGTAGATTCACGTTTAGCTTGCTTTAACCAATACAAATATGACTTTCTGTAACTAGGAGCAAAGTTTTGATAATTAATTAAAGCTAGTTTATTTAAATTAAAGGCCTTTTTTAAATCTTTAGGGACTATTAAATTTTCTACATCATCTAAAAATGACCACATGCCATTTAGTTTTGCTATTTCAATTTTTTCATAACCACTTGTATGAATCAAACTGTTTTTATTTAACTCAATAATATAACGCTTATTTAAAGCACTCCATACACTTTTAGGATTTCTAGGGCAGAAATACTGTCGTCGTTTTCCATTACCTAAACTTTTAACTGTGGAGTCTATCCAACCAAAACAAAGAGCAACCTTTACAGCTTCTTCCCAACGCATTGTTGGAATATTCATTTCTAGTTTATAAAATATAACATAGATTCCTTTGGTTGTATTATGATTATTTAGCAACCAATCATACCAATCTATGTCTCTCTCAAAATAAAGTTCTGGATAATCCACAATCAATTATAATTTTGCGGTGTTAACTAAAAAGTTTACGTCAACTATAATATCATCATCTTTAATACTCATTGTTTGCCAATTGGCTTTTGGGAATAACCACTTTTGAGCTCCATCGATATTAATTTTAATAGGCATATCAAAATTTTCGACTATTTCCGTATAGCGATATTTTAACTTGTTATTTTTGATCTCATATTCTAAAGTAGGAATTCGTATATCTCTTAAATACTGATCAAAGAATTCGGTTAAATCTATTTTTGACTCCTTACTTAGATAATCTTCAATTTGTTTGGTTGTAACAGTTTGATGATAAAATGTCTTATTTAGTCTTCGTAATATCATTCGCCACTTTTCGTCATCTTCAATAAGTTGTCTCAACGTGTGGAGCATATAAGCGCCTTTATTGTACATATCGCTAGAACCTTCTTTGTTTACATTATAATAACCAATAATCGGTCTATCATTTGAAATGATTTTTCCCTTACCTACTGCATATTCATCTCCGGCTTTTTTACCATAATAATATTCAAGAAATAAGCTTTCAATGTAAGCGGTAAATCCTTCATGAATCCACATGTCAGCAATATCTTTGTATGTAATATTGTTGGCAAACCATTCATGACCTGCTTCATGAATAATGATGAAATCGAATTTTAGTCCCCAACCTGTTCCAGATAAATCACGACCTAGATATCCTTTCATATACTTGTTTCCGTAAGTTATTGAACTTTGATGCTCCATGCCTAGATAAGGCACTTCCACCAATTTAAAACCATCTTCATAAAATGGGTAAGGACCAATCCAATGTTCAAAGGCTTTCATCATTTTAGGAGTATCTATAAAATGCTCTTTTGCTTTTTCAAGATTGTCACGTAACACATAATAATCTAAATCTAGATTTCCATTTTCGCCATCAAATTCTTCTGAAAAATGTACATAATCACCAATATTCACATTCACTCCATAGTTATTTATAGGATTGTTTACAAACCAATGTGATGTTACTGTATTATCATCATGTTCTTCTAATTTTCTCAATCTCCCATTAGAGATATTGGCAAGTCCTTTAGGAATATTTACACTAATTAGCATGCTGTCTACTTCATCATACATATGATCTTTATTTGGCCACCAAACACTTGCACCTAAACCTTGACAAGACGTCGCAACAAAATGTTTTCCATTGGTGTCTTTTTTCCATGAGAAACCTCCATCCCAAGGAGCGTTTTTTGCTTCTTGAGGATTACCTTCGTAATATACATCAATGGAATTTATATCTCCAATACTTTGAGTTTTTGAAAGCGTTACAAAATGTGCATTACCTTCATGGAAAACCTCAAGAGGTATATTGTTTTGTATCACTTTTGTGATTTTCAATGGTGCTTGTAAATCAATCTGCATGACAGATTGATTTTTTAATACTTTGTATTGAATGGTGTTTTTACCTGAAATAAATTTCTCATCAGGATTCACTTTTATATCTAGATGATAATAGGTTAAATCCCACCATGCTCTTTCGGGAGTAATTGTACCACGTAAGGTATCTTGTCTTGTGAAGTTGTTCTTTTCTGTAAGAAGTCCTTGAGCATTAATAAATGATAAGGGAATTAGTAGCAAAATTGTTAGAAAAATTAAGATTTTCTTTCGCATAAAGATTTTTAAATAAATTATCTAAATATTTTATTAGGAAAAACGACCATACTTTCATAACCATCTTTTCCAACGGAAGCAACTCCAAAAAAGAAATTATCAATTACGATACTTTTTAATAAAAACTCTGATACATCACCAACATATCTACTGTGATCCCAAGTAGGAGAGGTTGTATCTCTCCAATAAATTTTGTAGCCAACTGCACCATCAACTTTGTCCCACTTAAACTTAACTGAAGGTTGAACAATACCACCAATTTTTAAGTTTTGAGGTGGAGGTGGAGCACTAGCTAAACTTGCCAAATTAATGGCATTTACAGCGGTTAATTTTTTTGCGTAAGGAAAGTTGACATGCTCAAAAGTATCACCATAGTTTATTCCATTTTCAGTTCTGATATCTTGATGTTGTTGAGTATAGTTTTCATGTGCTTCCATGATTCTGATTCCTGCAAAACCAGCATCATTAAAAGGACGATGATGACCACCGCGACCAAAACGATCTAATCGATATACTAACATAGGATTCATTTCTGGCATGTATGTCTTTACATTTTTATGAATGTATCGAGCTAATTGTCTAGAGATTCCATCAACCTCTCCACCATAAAATCGTCTAGAACCTCTTTCTTTTTCTGTTTCTGTAGGAGGTACAGGTTCTGAAAAAATCCTAAAAGTTCTATTATCAATTACACCATCTACGCCTTTAATATTTCCGATCATATCATTATTCATAATACCAATAATTTCCCATCCTTTTTCTTTGGCATAAGCAGCTAAACCTTTTCCTCCATAAAGGCCTTGTTCTTCACCAGATAGTCCTACATAGATAATGCTGTTTTCAAATTGATATTTACTTAACACACGAGCAGCTTCAATGGTTCCTGCCATTCCAGATGCGTTGTCATTGGCTCCAGGTGAATCAGAAGTAAAATCAGTTGGATCTGAAACACGAGAATCAATATCTCCACTCATTATGATATATCTATTTGGAAATTTAGTTCCTTTTTGAATAGCTACAACGTTGACGATTTCAACATCATGAACTATACGAGCACCATCACCTTTTTTTATTAAATCTTTTTGATAGAACACATCAAGGCAATTATCGCACTCAGTATCAATTTTTTCAAACTCAGATTTTATCCAACGCCTTGCAGCTCCAATACCACGAGTTTGTGAAATAGTATCACTTAATGTATGGCGAGTTCCAAAATCTGCTAAAGTTTGAACATCACTTTCAATACGTTCAGATGAAACACTATCGATGATATCATAAATTTTTTGGTCAGTTTGTGCATTGATAGTAAATGACAAACTGAAAATGAAACATAAAAGGATTGGTTTTTGCATTGTGGTTGGTTTATTAGTTAATTAATAAGGTAAAGCTTCATAAGTTTCAAATTGTATAAGGCTTCTAGGATTAGCTTTAGTATTACTGAAGGTCATTTGAAAAGATCTATAAGGATTAGTTCCATATGAATTAGAAAAATCCCAGTCAGTTGCAACAAAATGTAAATGAGGAGTTCTTGCATTTCCTGAAGCACCACTATATCCTATTGGATCTCCTGCTTCAACAAACTGACCTTCTTCTACCAATGCTCCATTATGAGTAAGGTGTTGGTATTGGATAAAATAACTATCCTCATCTAAAAGGACAACTACATTGTTTTTTTCTTCAAAATCCACTCCAGATTCTTCTACATACATAATAAAACCAGCTCTTGCAGCAGTCACTAGAGTTCCTATATCCATAAGAATATCTATGGCAAATTGATCTGGCTCACCTGCTGAATGTTCTGCGCCACTACAATGACTTAAGCCAATTTGATAAGATTGACCAACTGGGTAAGGTAGCTTGTGTGGAGAAGTTTCCCAATTGGGATAAGCATAACCATCACAACCATCTGCTATCTGTGGCTCACCTCCACCATTGTCATTACTAAATTCATCATTATTATTACAACTAATGGTAATAAGAAAAGAACATAATATCATTAAAGAATTTCTGAATTTGTAAGGTTCCATATTAATCTTTTTTATAATTAAATTTCACATTTTCGATAGAGCCATCATCATTATGAATATCTACATAAACATTCATTTCTTTGTCACTAATTTTTTCAAAAACCATACTTTCAAATACAACTTTGTTCAGAGTAATCTCAATCAGTGGAAAATCTACTGTCTCATCTTTGGTCTCCCAACCCTTTAAGTCGTTATTAAAGTGTTTTAATTGCAAAATAAGTGAATTTTCTATTTCTCGAATAATTTCAATCTCATAAAAAGTTACTTTACCATCATTAATTAATTTAAATGTTGCCATCATAGAACCTCCTGAAGGCTCACTCCAAATTTCTTCGGTAATTCCACCAAAAGCTTTACCATGCCACGTACCAGAAATCCAAGAAATATTTTCAAGTTTAGGTTCTAGTTTTTGTGAATGACATGACAAGCTACATAAGCATAATAATAGAAGTACATTTCTCATAAACTTAGTAAATAAAGGTAACACGAGTTATTTTGTTATTTTGTATTTCATAAATTGCTATGGCATTCAGTATTTCACCATTAATTGTTACCTGAGCATCATCAATTACTTTATTTCCACGGACAATTCTACTTTTTGTATAACCATTAAGATCAAGTGTGTTTTTGAAGAATTCAGTATAACTTTCACGCATTGCTTTTGAACCATCTGTTGATAGCTCATTAGGATAATTGTAAAGCTTAACATCATCACTATAGAATGACATATATTTATCTATATCTCGCTTATTATAAGCTTCCATCATTTGTTGAACAAGCTGCTCAACTGCTTCGGGTTTTGTAGTATCGGTTTTTTCTTCTTCCTTTTCTTCAGTAGTTTCTGTGTTTACATTTGAAGTTATTTCTCCAGCAATTAATAATTTGTTAGAATCTTTATTGGCTATCAATCTTGTTATTTTTGAAACTCCTTTTGATTCTAAATCGGTAATCTGTTTCCAATTATTATCCTTTTGTAAAGTCAATTTATATAAAACGCTGCCTTTTCCAGAAAGAATAGTATTGTTGTTTATCCAGCAAATATCTTCAACACCTTGTATAGTATTTGCTATAATTTTTGTAACTCCTGTTGCAGGATTTAACGATTTAATTTGCCAATTCTTTTCATCTTCTTTTGAAATATAACTCACTAAGGTTGTATTTGGAATTTTATGAAATGAGCGACCTACATTATTCTGTAGCTTTTTGCTAGTCCCATCTTTTACGTTGATAACAAATAAGTTTAAACCATTTTCTTCAATAACAGCAGAAACTACAGTGTTTTCGTCATGCCAAGTATAATAGGCTACAACTAATTCTGGAATTAGTTCTGTAGATTCTCCATTTCTCAAACTATAAGAATATAAACGTTGCTTGCCGTCTTTATCTAGACGTACTGCAGAAACTTCGTTTTTATTTGGAATTTTTATGGGAGAGTATTCACCTCCATCTGTATGATTAATAAAGATTTTTGAATCATAGTTAATGTTGTATCTCACTATATCAGTTTGACTATTACGAGTTCCAACATAAAATATAGTATTATCATCTAAAAAGGAAGGTTGATTATCATAACCTTCATTATTAGAAATGTTTTTCATGTTGGAAAGTTCAAATTTCCCATTATTAGAATTTAAATCAAATAAGAGGACATCTGTATTTGGTTGTGCGAAAATTGATAGTGGAAAAATTAGGAGAAGTAATTGAAACAGATTTTTCATTTTCATAAATTTTTATAAAGATAGTAAATTAAAAAAGCCAATTCTAAATTTAGAATTGGCTTTTTTAAAATGCTAATAATGGGTAATATTTTAAAAACAGTATTTGTTTTCAGTCTTTACTTTTTCAGCTATTTCGTTTCTTAAATCCACAATATCTGGATAGTTTTGATACTTGGTAAAACGCTTAAGTCCCATAAGCATCATACGCTGTTCGTCGCCTTCAGCAAAGGAGATAATACTTTCTTTTCCTTTTTCTTCAATAATATCTACAGAATGATATAAGTAAAGTTTAGCCATTGCTATTTGTACAGATTGAGCATCTTCTCCAAAACGCTTAGCATTCTTTTCGGTTCTTAAGATTGCAGATTCTGCCATATAAATTTCTATTAAGATATCTGCTGCGGCAATTAATAACTGTTGATGATCTTCTAACTGAGGCCCATATTTTTGAACTGCTCCACCAGCAACCATTAAAAACGTCTTTTTTAACTTTTTAATCATTTGTTTTTCTTCCGAAAACAATTCAGAATAATCAGGAGTTTCAAACGAAGGAATTACCATAAGTTCTTCTTGAACTGCTTGAGCAGGACCTAGTAAGTCCACATGACCTTTCATGGCTTTCTTTACCAACATTCCAACAGAAAGCATTCTGTTAATTTCATTAGTTCCTTCATATATTCGAGCTATACGAGCATCTCTCCAAGCAGCTTCCATTGGTGTGTCTTCAGAGAATCCCATACCACCAAAAATCTGTATACCTTCATCAGCACAATTTTGTACGTCTTCTGAAACAGCTACTTTTAAAATAGAACATTCTATGGCATATTCCTCAACGCCTTTAAGTTCGGCTTCTTGATGTGAATTACCTGCAGCTTCACGCAATGCAATACGATCTTCAATATTTTTAGCAGCTCTATAGGTTGCTGACTCACCAGCATAAGCACTTGTTGCCATTTCGGCTAGCTTCACTTTAATAGCTCCAAATTCTGAAATTGGAGTTTTAAATTGCTTACGTTCATTGGCATATTGAACACCCAAAGTTGTAATTCGTCTTTGAGAATCTAAACAAGCTGCTGCTAATTTTATTCGACCAACATTAAGAGCATTCATTGCTATTTTAAAACCTTCACCACGACCAGCTAACATATTTTCAGCAGGAACAACAGTATCGCTATAAAATACTTGACGCGTAGAAGAGGCACGAATACCTAATTTGTGTTCTTCTTCACCAAGTGTTATTCCATTCGGATTTTCTTTATCAAATTCAACAATAAAACCTGTAATATTTTTATCATCTTCAATACGAGCAAAAACAATCATTAAACGGCAAAATCCTGCATTGGAAATCCACATTTTTTGACCATTTATTTTATAACTCTTACCATCTTCAGAAAGAGTGGCAGTCGTTTTTCCAGAATTGGCATCACTACCAGCTCCAGGTTCAGTCAAACAATATGAACCAAACCATTCACCAGTTGCCAATTTTGGTACATACTTTTGTTTTTGTTCTTCAGTACCATACAGGGTTATAGGTAAAGTTCCTATTCCAGTGTGCGCCCCAAAAGCAGTACTAAAAGAACCAGTTCCAGATGAGATATAGTCACATGTTAAAACCGTAGACACAAAACTCATTCCTAGTCCACCATATGCTTCTGGTACAGCTACACTTAGGAATCCAAGGTCGCCTGCTTTTTTCATACATTCTTCAGTGAATGCATAGTCTTTTGCTTCAAATCGAGGTTTGTTAGGTATAATTTCACGATCATTGAATTCCATCACAGCATCTTTCATCATTTTTTGCTCTTCTGAAAAATCTTCAGGAGTAAAAACGTCTTCGCAATTTGTTTCTTTTACTAGAAACTGACCACCTCTTAATAACTTTTTATCTTCCATTACTTTATTGTTTGGATGTTTTTCTAATTTAAAAATTCAAATATTCCACAAGCACCTTGACCAGTACCAACACACATTGTTACTGCACCATATTTGCCTTTCATATTACGTTTTCGCATTTCATCAAATAGCTGAACTGATAGTTTAGCTCCAGTACAACCTAATGGATGGCCTAATGCAATTGCTCCTCCATTTACATTAATAATATCTGGGTTTAAATTCAATTCTCTAATTACAGCTAGTGATTGAGATGCAAATGCTTCGTTTAATTCAATAAGCTCTATGTCAGATTGTTTTAATCCAGCTTGTTTTAATGCCTTTGGAATAGCTTTTACTGGTCCAATTCCCATAATTCGTGGTTCAACACCAGCAGCTGCATAGTTTACTAATCTTGCTATAGGCTCGAGGTTTAATTCTTTTACCATGTCTTCACTCATTACCAAAACAAAAGCTGCTCCATCACTCATTTGTGATGAATTTCCAGCAGTCACACTTCCTCCTTGCGCAAACACTGCACGTAGTTTTGCTAAAGCTTCTTTGCTGGTTCCTTTTCTAGGACCTTCATCTTTTGTTACTGTATAAGATTTTGTTGCTTTTTTTCCGTTAGCATCAACATATGTTTGTTCTACATTAATAGGAACTATTTGATCTTGAAAGCGATTTTCAGCTTGAGCTTTTAGTGCTTTCATATGAGAATTATAGGCGAACTCATCTTGATCTTCACGAGACACATTAAACTGATTAGCTACAGCTTCAGCAGTATTCCCCATTCCCCAATAATAGTCTTCATGACCAGCTTTTACGATATCATAATTTAACTCTGGTTTGAAACCCGTCATTGGAACAGCACTCATGCTCTCTGCTCCTCCAGCGATGATACAATCTGCCATTCCAGATTGAATTTTTGCTGTAGCAATTCCTATTGTTTCAATACCTGAAGAACAAAATCGGTTTACAGTTACTCCTGGAACATCAACAGAATCTAAACCCATTAAAGAGATTAAACGTGCCATATTTAAACCTTGTGATCCTTCTGGCATTGCATTACCAACAATGACATCGTCTATACGAGTTTTATCTAAATTTGGTAGTTCTTTCATCATGTACTGAATGGTTTCAGCAGCTAATTCATCAGTTCTTTTAAAACGGAAAACACCTTTTGGAGCTTTACCAACAGCTGTTCTATATGCTTTTACTATATATGCTTGTTTCATTGTTTTAGTTTCTTAAAGGTTTTCCAGTTTTTAACATATGTTGAATACGTTCTAGAGTTTTGCGTTCTGTACATAAACTTAAAAATGCTTCGCGTTCCAAATCGAGTAAGTACTGTTCACTCACTAGAGTAGGTTCAGATAAATCGCCACCTGCCATCACATAGGCTAATTTATTAGCAATTTTATGGTCATGCTCACTTATATAATTAGCTGCTTCCATAGAATCGGTTCCAACTAAGAACATTCCTAAAGCTTGCTTTCCTAATACTTTTACATCTTTTCTAAAAACAGGTTGTGTATAACCTGCTTCAGCCATCAATTTAGCATGTGCTTTTGCAGTAGCAATTTGTCTATCTTTATTTACAACAACAATGTCTTTTCCTTTTTGTAAAACTCCCATATCAAATGCCTCGTAAGCTGATGTCGCAACTTTAGCCATTCCGATTGTAAGGAAGTATTCTTGTAAGGTGTTTAATTGAACATCACCTTTTTTAAAGGTATCAGATGCTCTTAATGCCATTTCTTTAGAACCACCTCCCCCAGGAATTACACCAACTCCAAATTCAACAAGTCCTATGTAAGTTTCAGCAGCAGCTATAACTTTATCTGCATGCATTGATAATTCACAGCCACCTCCAAGCGCCATTCCGTGTGGCGCAGCAACAGTCGGAATGGATGAATAACGCATACGCATCATAGTGTCTTGGAAATATTTGATAGCCATATTAAGCTCATCATATTCTTGTTCGGCTGCCATCATGAAAATCATTCCAATGTTAGCGCCAACAGAGAAGTTTGCAGCTTGATTTCCTATTACTAAACCTTGAAAATCTTTTTCAGCTAAGTCAACAGCTTTATTTAGTCCAGCTAAAACATCGCCACCAATAGTGTTCATTTTAGATTGGAATTCACAGTTCAAAATACCATCACCTAAATCTTCAATAACTACACCTGAGTTTTTAAATACTTCATTAGATTTTCTAATATTATCTAATATGATGAAGCTATCTTGACCAGGAATTTTTTCTTGTGTTTTTCTCGGGATGTCATAAGCAAATGTTGCTCCTTCTTTAATCGTATAAAAAGATGTATTTCCAGAAGCAAGCATCTCATTTACCCATGCAGCAGGCTCTAAACCTTCAGCTTTCATAATTTCAATACCTTTTTCAACACCTATAGCATCCCAAACTTGGAATGGACCATGTTCCCAACCAAACCCTGCTTTCATGGCGTCGTCAATTTTATAAAGCTCATCAGTAATTTCTGGAATACGATTTGTTACGTATGCAAATAATGCAGCGAAACTCCTTCTGTAAAATTCTCCCGCTTTATCTTTTCCTGATACTAATACTTTAAAACGATCAGCTACTTTATCTATAGTTTTTGTTAACTCTAAAGTGGCAAATTTTGCTTTTTGAGCAGAGCGATATTCAAGTGTATTAAGATCTAATGATAAGATTTCTTTTTTACCATCTGCTGAAACATTCTTTTTATAGAATCCTTGACCAGTTTTACTTCCTAGCCATTTGTTTTCCATCATTGTATTGATAAAATCTGGCAACTTGAATAATTCTATGCTCTCATCATTCTTGCAATTATCTGAAATACCATTAGCAACATGCACTAATGTGTCTAAACCAACAACGTCAACTGTTCTGAACGTGGCTGACTTTGGACGACCAATAACAGATCCTGATAACTTATCAACCTCTTCTATTGTTAAGTTCATGTCTTTTACCGCATGAAACAAACTCATGATACTAAAGATTCCAATTCTATTTCCTATAAAAGCTGGAGTGTCTTTTGCAACAACTGAAGTTTTACCAAGGAATTGTTCGCCATAGCCATTTAAGAATTCTAAAACTGAATCATCTGTTTTAGGACCTGGAATAATTTCGAATAATTTTAAATATCGTGCTGGATTAAAAAAGTGTGTTCCACAGAAATGCTTTTGGAAATCTTCACTACGACCTTCACTCATAAACTTAATAGGAATACCAGAGGTATTAGAAGTTATTAAGGTTCCTGGAGTTCTATATTTTTCTAATTTTTCAAATACTTGTTGTTTTATGTCTAAACGTTCTACAACAACTTCCATAATCCAATCTACAGATGCCACTTTTGCAATATCATCTTCAAGGTTACCTGTTGTGATGCGATTTGCAAATTTTTGATTGTAAATAGGAGAGGGTTTAGATTTTAAAGATGCAGCAAGTGCATCATTCACTAATCTGTTACGTACTACTTTATCTTCAAGCGTTAAGCCTTTAGCTTTTTCTTTATCATTAAGCTCTCTTGGAACAATGTCAAGTAATAAGACATCAACACCAATGTTTGCAAAATGACAAGCAATTCCGCTTCCCATAATTCCGGAACCAATAATTGCGATTTTTTTAATTCTGCGTTTACCCATTTTGTTTTATGCTATTTTCTTTCTGATTATATATTTTCTTATTTGCTACGAGTTCATTAATAGTCTCTGCAACTTCATAGAAGTGATTTAATTTTTCCTCACTAATATGTTTTTTAATTGTTTCATTAAATGTTAGTACACGTTCTCTTGAATACTCGCGTTTTTCTCGTCCGAATTCTGTCAAGTGAATTAAAACACCACGACCATCATCAGGATTTGGTTTTCGTTCTATTAAGCCCAAATCATCCATAGTTTTTAGTATACGAGAGAGGCTTGTTGGTTCCATACCCATTTTTGGTCCGAGTGACGTAGAAGGTGTACCTTCCTCTGGATCAATACTTAAAAGTGTAAATCCAGTTGCCATTGTACTATCGAACTTCGAGGCTTCTTCGTTGTACATTTTTTGTACTGCGAGCCAAGTAGTTCTGAGTAAATAATCTATTGTTTTGTCTTTCATGTAAGGAATAATGAAGTTCAAAGATAATAAAAAATACTATGCATGCATAGTATTTTAAAAAAATAATGATATGTTATGATTTAATCTAATTAGATCTTATAAAGGACGATAGATGTTTTCAATGAGTACTAAATACTTTTCCTTAATTACTTTGCGCTTCATTTTCATTGTAGGAGTGAGATGACCAGCGTCAATAGACCAAATATCAGGAGTTAGTTCAAATTTTTTAATTTGTTCCCATTTGCCAAAATGTTGATTGCATTCATCAATTTCTTTTTGAATACGATTTTGTACAATTTCAGAGCCAGCAATTTCTTTCAAGGATTTACCAATATTTTTTTTCTTTCTATCAATCCAATCTGTAATAAACTCAAAGTTTGGTTGAATTAATGCTGCTGGCATTTTTTCGCCTTCACCAATGACCATTATTTGCTCAATAAAGCGAGATTGTTTTAATTGATTTTCTAATAAAGACGGCACAACATATTTTCCACCTGATGTTTTGAACATGTCTTTTTTGCGATCTGTGATTTTAAGGAAACCATCATTACAGATTTCTCCAATATCTCCAGTGTGAAAATAACCTTCAGATAGAACTTCGGCAGTTTTTTCAGGATCTTTAAAATAACCTTGCATTACGTTTGGTCCTTTTACTAAAATCTCACCATCTTCTGCTATTTTTACTTCAACATTATCAATGACTCTACCAACAGTCCCAATTTTAAAACCACCATTTCTCTGATCATTTACCGAAACAACAGGAGAGGTTTCTGTTAGACCATAGCCTTCCATAATTGGCATTTCGGCGGCTGCAAACACTCGTGTCAGTCTTGGTTGTAAGGCTGCACTTCCAGAAACCATTAAATCTAAACTCCCTCCTAAACCTTCTTTCCATTTACTAAAAATAAGTTTTCTAGCAAGAGATAGTTGTTTTTCGTACCACCATCCATTTTTACCATAAGGTTCAAACTTTAAACCTAAATTAACAGCCCAGAAAAATAGTATTTTCTTAATACCTGTGAGATCACTTCCTTTAGCGACAATTTTGTCATATACTTTTTCGTAAAGCCTTGGAACAGCTGTCATGACATTTGGCTGTATTTCTTTAAGATTTTCGCTTATTTTTTCTATAGACTCCGCAAAGTATATTTCTACGCCACAATATTGATACAGATACAGAATCATTCGTTCAAAGACATGACATACTGGAAGAAAGCTTAACGATTTTGACTTGCCATAATCAAAAGGAACTCGTTTTTCGCTGTCTAAAACATTTGACACTAAATTTTTATGAGACAGCATTACACCTTTTGGTTTTCCTGTAGTTCCAGATGTATAAATAAGTGTAGCTAAATCTTCTGATGTGACGCTTTTCTTTCTGTCTTCCACTTCGTTTTGATTGCTCTCATCTTTGCCAAGAGATAAAACTTCATTCCAGCTTTTTTCATCTTCTATGTCATTGAAAGTAAACACTTCTTTCAATTGAGTATTACCTTTGATGGCATTGATTTTATCAATGATTTCTTGATCAGAAGCAAAACAATAGATGGCTTCAGAGTGATTTAAAATATATTCATAATCTTCTTTAGAAATTGTAGGGTAAATTGGTACGTTTTGTGCACCAATTTGCAAAATACCAATATCAACAATATTCCATTCCGTTCTATTAGTAGAAGATATTACTGCTATTTTATCATTTGGTTTAACTCCTAATTTAAGTAGACCTCTACTAATAGTATTTGCTAAATCTATATATTCTTTAGTAGATGTTGATTTCCATTCACCATTATCTTTGGTTGTAAATGCTTTCTCTAAATTATAAGTTTCAAGTTGGTAATATGGAAAATCGAAAATGCGTGTTATCTCTATCATTAGTTATAAGAAGTTTGAAGATATGCAAAGTATGAAATTTAGTATGATATTCAAATTCGAAATAAAAAAAAGGGAATAGTTTGTAAACTATTCCCTTTTTAAAAGTGTTATTTGAAATTTAATTTCTACTTTCTAATAAATATTTATTAAATCCTTTTCCATTAATTTTTGTGTATTTGGAATCAATGTCATTGGATACTGTCATATTTGATATGTCAAAATCGCCTCTTACTTTTGTATATTTAATGTCTAGGTTATCTTTAAAAGTCGCTTTGTTGAAAGATACGCCTTGTCTGAATTCAGTATATTTAAATATTGCATCTTCTTCAAATACAGTATTAGAAAAGCTCACATTCTCATCAAATTTAGCATATTTGAAAGTTGCTCTATCGTTAAATTTTGATCCTTGAAAATTTGCACTACGTTCAAAATCTGAATATTTAAATAATGCTTCTCTTTTAAATGTGCAATTCGCAAATTTGACGTCGTTTTCAAAGTTAGCTACAAATGTATATTCAGAATCTTCATCATGATAATAAGCATATACATTATCTTCAAAGGTGCAGTTTGTAAAAGAGACTGAGCCTTCAATTTGTTGTTCTACGGAATTGCTTCCTCCATTTTTCCACCATTTTCTTTTCTTTGGTAGATCTGTTTTTTTTTCATCCATAAATGTCATGTCCAATATTCCTGTTATAGTAACATTGTCATAATTTACTGTTTTTCCCATTTTGATATCATCCATAATATCACTTGCCTTTATGGTTTGTTGGGCAAAAACGGTAGATGAAAAAATAAATGAAAATAAAATAAAGGTAATTACTGTTTGTTTTTTGATTAATTGATTGGTTTTCATAATGTAAAGTTTTAGTCTATACTAGTATAGACTGTACTTTTTATACATTGTTACAGTTTAACAATAAAAACCGAAAAAACTATTTACAGAATATGACTGGATTATTGATTTTCAATCCACTTTCTTGCATTTACAAAAGCTTCTAACCAAGGAGAAACTTCATCCTTTCTATTTTCTGGATAGTATGCCCAATTCCATTGGAATGTTGAACGCTCTATGTGTGGCATCGTTACAAGATGCCTTCCTGTATTATCGCACATCATAGCTGTGTTAAAGTCTGAACCATTTGGACTTGAAGGATATTCTTCATAACCATATTTAGCTACAATGTTATACTTATCTTCAGAATAAGGTAAATTGTATTTTCCTTCTCCATGTGAAATCCAAACACCTAAAGTTGTTCCAGTAAGTGTTGATAGCATTACAGAATTATTCTCTTGAATGTTTACAGAAGTGAAAGCACTCTCGTGTTTAAGCGAATCGTTATAAGTCAGTTTTCCGTGAACTTCATGTTCAGGATTTACTAAATCTAATTCCATCCATAATTGTGCTCCATTACAGATTCCCACTGAAAGTGTGTCTTCACGTTCAAAGAAGTTTCTAAGAGCAGTATTAGCCTTTTCGTTATACTTAAAAGCACCTGCCCAACCTTTAGCAGATCCAAGAACGTCAGAATTAGAGAAGCCACCAACAGCACCAATAAATTTAATGTCCTCAAGAGTTTCACGACCAGAAATTAAATCTGTCATATGCACATCTTTAACATCGAAGCCCGCTAAATACATAGCATTAGCCATTTCGCGTTCAGAATTAGATCCTTTTTCTCGTAGAATAGCTGCTTTTGGTCTTGGGTTATTTTCATCTATAACTGGAAATTTTCCAGTAAATTGACTAGGGAAATTAAATTGTAATGGTTGATTTTTATAATTCTCAAAACGAGCATCTGCCAAACCATTTGCAGTTTGCTTTCGGTCGAGTAGAAGTGAGGTTTTATACCACATATCACGTAAACGAGATACTGTCATGGTGAAAACATCTGCTTGATTGATTATGCTTAATACATCAGATTCTGCTACTTTTCCAATGTTATGGAATTCAATATTTGCATTTGTAAATACTGTTTCAATTGATGAGTCTTTTGATTGTATAACTAAACCAGCATTTTCAGCAAATAAAACTTTAAACGAATCTTTTTGATTTAACGCAGTAATATCTATCTCAGCACCAAGGTTGTTGTTAGCAAAACAAAGTTCTAAAAGCGTTGTTATTAAACCACCTGAAGCCACATCATGTCCAGCTACAATTTGTTCGTTTTTAATTATATCTTGAATTGTATTAAAAACAGTTTTTACATAGCTAGCACTTTTTACATTAGGCGTATTGCTTCCGATTTTGTTCATTATTTGCGCAAAAGAACTTCCTCCTAATTTGTAATTATCCTGAGATAGATTGATATAGTAAATGTCTCCAGCATCTTTTTTGAAAACAGGTTCTATTATATTTGAAATATCATTGCAGTTTGCAGCAGCAGAAATAATAACTGTTCCAGGAGAAATAACCTCACCATCAGGATATTTTTGCTTCATGGATAAGGAATCTTTTCCTGTTGGAACATTGATTCCTAAATCAATAGCAAATTCTGATATAGCCTTTACAGCTTCGTATAATCTAGCATCTTCACCTTCATTTTTACAAGGCCACATCCAGTTTGCAGATAATGAAACACTCTTTAATCCATCTTTTAATGGTGCCCAAATTATATTAGACAAAGCTTCTGTAATACTATTTCGGCTTCCAGCTTCTGGATTAATTAAACCAGAAATAGGAGAGTGTCCAATAGATGTTGCGATCCCTTCTTTACCTTTATAATCTAATGCCATCACACCAACATTATTTAAAGGTAATTGCAATGGTCCCGCACATTGTTGTTTTGCAACTTTACCACCAACACAACGATCAACTTTATTAGTTAACCAATCTTTACAAGCAACAGCTTCTAATTGTAATACTTGATCTAGATAATCGTAAAATTTATTTGTATCATAAGATATTCCTCCATAATTACGCTCAATAGTTGCATCGTTCATTATAGTTTTTGGCGAACTGCCAAACATGTCTTCTAAGGCTAAATCCATTGGCTTATTTCCATTGGTTTTAGATTCAAAAGTAAATCTTTTATCTCCTGTTACGTCACCAACCGTATACATTGGTGAGCGTTCACGTTCAGCTATTTTATTTAATGTTTCTATATGCTCTTCAGCAATAACTAATCCCATTCGTTCTTGAGATTCGTTACCAATAATTTCTTTATCAGATAATGTTGGGTCACCTATGGGTAATTTATCTAAATCTATTATTCCTCCAGTATCTTCTACCAATTCCGAAAGACAGTTGAGGTGTCCACCAGCTCCATGGTCATGAATAGAAACAATAAAATTTTCTTCATTTTCAATCATGCCACGTATTGCATTAGCTGCACGTTTTTGCATTTCTGGATTGGAGCGTTGTACTGCATTTAATTCAATTCCAGATTCAAACTCACCAGTGTCAGCAGATGATACGGCTGCTCCACCCATTCCAATTCTGTAGTTTTCTCCTCCAAGAATTACTATTTTGTCACCTTCTTTTGGTGTGTCTTTTAACGCTTGATCTGCTTTTCCATAACCAATACCTCCAGCTTGCATGATTACCTTATCATAACCTAATTTTCTTCCTTTTTGTTCATGCTCAAAAGTTAGCACAGAACCACAAATAAGAGGTTGTCCAAATTTGTTTCCAAAATCTGAAGCTCCATTTGATGCTTTTATTAAGATGTCGATTGGAGTTTGGTATAACCAGTCACGTTCTGGAAATGCTTTTTCCCAAGGTCTGTTCTCTTCTAATCGAGAATATGACGTCATGTAGACTGCAGTTCCTGCTAATGGAAGCGATCCTTTTCCTCCAGCCAATCGATCTCTAATTTCACCTCCAGAACCTGTTGCAGCGCCATTAAAAGGCTCTACTGTTGTTGGGAAGTTATGAGTTTCTGCTTTTATAGAAATAACGGAATCAAAATCTTCAGTTGTATAGTAGTCAGGAACATCTGAACGTTTAGGTGCAAATTGTTCGACCTTTGGGCCTTTAATAAAGGCTACGTTATCTTTGTATGCCGAAATAATATTATTAGGATTTTGTTTTGATGTTTCCTTAATGAGTTTGAATAATGATGTTGATTTTTCTTCACCATCAATGACAAAAGTTCCATTAAATATTTTATGACGACAATGTTCTGAGTTTACTTGTGAAAATCCAAAAACTTCAGAATCGGTAAGAGGTCGTCCAATTTTCTCACTAACACTATTTAGGTATTCAACTTCTTCATTGTTTAACGCTAAGCCTTCTTGTTGATTGTAAGTAGCAATATCTTCAATGTTTAATATGCCTTCAGGTTGAATGTCAATAGTAAATGTATCTTGATTTAGACTTTCATATTTTTGAGAAATCATAGGGTCATAACCAGAAAAATCTTCAGTAACATTTTGAAACTCTTCAATTCTGATGATACCATCAATTCCCATATTTTGAGTAATCTCGACAGCATTGGTACTCCAAGGCGAAATCATAGCAGCTCTTGGACCAACAAAAAAAGCATCGATTGATGCTTGCCCTATTTTTGGCTGGTTGCCAAAAAGCCATGTTAATTTTGAGATGGTTTCTGGTGATAATTCTTTTGTTACTTGAACAGCAAATACTTTACTGTTTTGGTTTCCGAAGAAATGAATCATTCTATCTTGTTTATTGATGAATTTTAAAGAAGCAAATTTAAAATAAAAAATAGAATTCAGTGCTGTATTCTATAGTGTAAATTTTAACTTATTAACAAAACTTTTAACTATTTAATTAAATTATTATCCTTGTATACTTATAAAAATTAATCAACATGAAAAAACAACTACTATTATTGCTTTTTGTTTCATTTATGGCAAATTCTTTTGCTCAAAATGGAGAACCAACTTATCTGGCAAATGGAGTCTATTTAGGAGTATCAGAACCATTAAAAGATTTACCAAAAGTTGTACCTACACATAATAATGATCCAAATAACTTTAAAGCAGGAAATAATGAAATGCGATATCCAAAAAAGTTCAACCAAAATGCATTGCCATTACAAGGAGAAAGTAATGCTCAACGAGATTTAGGGGGCATTCACTCGTATGCGCTAGAAGAAAATTTTGAAGGAACAAATATCCAAGAAACTACAGGTTTTAGACCACCAGATCCTACAGGTGCAGTTGGTCCAAACCATTATGTACACGCTGTAAATACATCTTTTAAAATATTTGATAAATCAGGAAATATTCTTGCTGGACCATCACTTTTGGGATCTCTCTGGTCTGGAAATGTTAATGATGGTGACCCAATAATTTTGTATGATCAGTTTGCAGATAGATGGTTTATTAGTCAATTTAATCAAGTAACAAACGGTTTGTTAATTGCAATCTCAACAACTCCAGATCCAACAGGGACATATAACACTTGGGAATATCCATTAGATGATTTTCCTGATTATCCGCATTATACCATTTGGCATGATGCATATTATTTGACAGCTAATAAAAGTGGAAACCACACTTACGCTCTAGATAGACAAGCATTAATTGATGGTGAAGCAAGTCCTGCAATAGTTGGATTTACATTACCAGGAATTGTTGCAAATACAAATACTGTTTTTAGTCCTGAGCCAGCTAATTTACTAGGCTCTGTATATGATGCTAATACTCCTGGTTATATTATTTATTTGCAAGATGATGGATGGAGTGGATCGATAGCTCAAGATCATTTAAAAATATGGGAAATTGATATGGATTGGGTAACAACATCTAATTCAACTGTTTCTGCCGTGCCTTTAGAATTAAATACTATTCCGTTTGAATCAACATTTGCTCCTTTCGGGACTGGTGATGTTGCACAACCAGGAACTAGCCAGAAAATTGACATGATTGGTGGAGTTATATCTTATATGGTGAATTATAGAAAATTTGCTGGACATAACTCAATGATAATTACTTTTAATGTTGATGTTGATGGTAATGATACCTCTGGAATTAGATGGTTTGAATTAAGGAATGATGATTCTAATCCTTGGAGTATTTATCAAGAAGGGACCTATGCTCCAGCTGACGGTCATAGCAGGTTTATGGGAAGTGCAGCTATTGATGCTCAAGGGAATATAGGTTTAGGGTTTAATATTGCAAGTGGAACTTTACCTGTTGGTATTAGATATACAGGACGTTATAGTGATGACCCATTAGGAACAATGACTGTAGCTGAAACAACAATTATTGATGGAATAGGAGTTCAAACGAGTGGTGTAAATGGTCCAAACCGATTTGGAGATTATTCTCATTTAACCATGGATCCAGATGATTTTACCTTTTGGCATACCACTGAATATTTCAATTCAAATAACTTATGGTCAACACGTATAGCTTCATTTAACTTATCTGGAGGTTTTGATAATGACATAGGAATTGCTGATGTCATTACTCCCAGTGATGGTACTATTGGGAGCTCAGAAATTGTTCAAGTTAGAGTTAAAAACTTTGGAGTATTGGATCAGAGCAATTTTGATATTGAATTACGACTGGATGATGTATTGGTTGCCACTGAAACATATACAGGAACCTTAACTGCTGGAACATCAGATACGTTTACATTTTCTCAGACCTTAGACATGTCTGTTGGAGGACAAATATATTCTGTAAAGGCTAAAACTACTTTAGGAGCAGACGAATTTAATCCAAATGATGAATTTGATAAAAGTGTAAAAAACATATTTGCTGATGATTTAGGTGTTACCGAAATTACAGCACCTGAATCTGGAGAGGGTTTAGCTTCAGAAACTGTTATAGTGACCATTGAAAATTTTGGTACTGTTGATCAATCTGGTTTTGATGTGAATTATATTCTTGATGGAGGAACTCCTGTTGTAGAAACTGTAGGAGTTACAGTAACCGCTGGAAATTCAATTTCTTATTCGTTTACAGCACCTGTTAATATTTCTGGTACTGGAACTTATAGTTTTTCTTCATCAACGCAATTGGGAGGAGATTTGGATAACACGAATAATACTGCTTCAAAAGAAGTTGTGAATTTTGATTGTACAACTGATGACAATAGTTCTACGATGGGAATTTCTGATAGTGGAACACCTACAGAGTCTATTATTGCCATTTCTGAGGATAAGTTGGTTTCAGATATTAATGTTACAATAAATATGTTTCACGTTAATAATGGAGATTTAGAAATTAAACTTGTTGCACCAGATAATTCAGAAGTTATATTGTCTAATATGAATGGTGGAACTGGAGATAATTTTACGAATACAATTTTTGATGATGATGCAGCAACAAGTATTGCATCAGGTTCTGCACCTTTTACAGGTTCTTTTTTACCAGATGGAGATTTAAATGATTTTAATGGATTATCATCTGTAGGAGATTGGAAACTTGTGGTTACTGATAAAAATAATAATGGTCTTGGTGGTGCGCTTTTAGATTGGACGATTCAAATTTGCGCTGGTAACGCATTATCAATTAGTGATTATTTAGTTGATTCTGGATTAGTAGTGGTTTATAAGGATAATGATAAATATCTTGTTAAACTGCCAACAACATCTATAAATGAAGATTTAAAACTTACAGTTATGAATGCTTTAGGGCAAATGATATATTTAAAAACTTTAAAGAATAAAACTGGTCAAGGATATGAGTATAATCTTGATATGTCTGATGCGTCTTCAGGTATATACTTTGTTAGAATAGAAAATAATAGAGCTGGAAATATGAAGCGAATAATTGTGGATTAATTTGAGCTAAATAATTTTAAATAAAAAAGGCACAACGGAAGTTGTGCCTTTTTTATACATTTTTCTATCAAGTAGTTATAGAATCTGGTGACTTGCCACTAACAGATTGAATAGTTACAGCAATTACCATAACAATCAAACATCCTACAAAATTCAACCATAAAAAGGGTAAGTTTATCATTTCATATTTATCTAATAAAAATAGTGCTATTACAAGAACTTGAGTTATTAGAGCCGCAACAAAAACTGCATTTCCTCTCACAAACTTAACGAAGAAGGCTAATAAAAAGATGCCTAAAACATTACCATAAAAAATGGAACCTATGATATTTACAAGCTGAATTAAGTTTTCCGCAAGATTAGCAACGCAAGCAATTGCAATAGCTAATATTCCCCATCCTAAGGTAAACCATTTTGATGCTTTAACCATATCTTCTTCAGATTTCTCAGATGTGTTACGTTTGTATAAATCTATAGTTGTTGTTGATGCTAAGGCATTTAATTCACTAGAAGTACTTGACATTGCAGCACTTAAAATAACAGCTAATAATAAACCTATTAAACCTCGTGGTAAATTATTAAGAATAAAACTAATAAACACATAGTCTTTATCATTACTTTCAACCTTTGCCTCTTGAGCTAGGACAGCTTTTTCAATTAAGATTTTCGCTTCATTCCTTAAGTCATCACTCGCTTCATTTGCTAATGCAACATAATTTGCAGCATTTTCATTATCAGATTCTATAAAACTGGTAATAATTTTTTGTTTGTCATTAAAGATTTTAGTTTGTTCTTGTTGAAGTGATTTGTATTCATCTGCATATTCAGAATTTAAAACAATTTCTGTTGCCTGAGGGTTAAAATTTAAAGGCGCTTCATTGAACTGATAAAAAACAAACACCATTATACCAACAAGAAGGATAAAAAATTGCATTGGGACTTTGAAAAGACCATTAAACAATAAGCCTAATTGCATTTCTTTTAAAGACTTTCCGGAAAGATAGCGTTGTACTTGACTTTGATCTGTTCCAAAGTATGACAGCATTAAAAAGGTTCCACCAATAATTCCGCTCCAAAAAGTATAACGATTATTCAAACTAAAAGAGAAGTCAAGAACTTGCATTTTTCCACTAGCTCCAGCAATTTCTAAAGCCTTTGTGAACGTAATGTTTTCTGGTAGTTTATTAACAATTAAAATAAAAGCCACAACCATTCCTGTGAAAATGACAATCATTTGGTGTTTTTGAGTCACATTCACTGCTTTTGTTCCTCCAGAGACAGTATAGATTATGACTAAAATTCCAATAATGATATTGAGTAGTAATAAATCCCAACCAAGTACAACAGATAAAATAATTGCTGGAGCAAAAATGGTAATTCCTGCTGCTAAACCACGTTGTATTAAAAATAATATTGCGGTTAAAGTTCTTGTTTTTAAATCGAATCTGTTCTCTAGAAATTCGTAAGCAGTGTAAACTTTAAGACGATGGTACAAAGGAATGAAAACCATACAAATAACTACCATTGCAATTGGTAAGCCAAAATAAAACTGCACAAAACCCATTCCATCATTAAAAGCTTGTCCAGGAGTAGAAAGGAAGGTAATAGCACTTGCCTGAGTTGCCATAACTGATAAACCTATAGTCCACCATTTTGAATTGCTTCCGCCTTTCAAATAGTCTTCTACATTTTTATTCTTTCTAGTTTTGTAAGTACCATAAAGTACAATGGTGAGTAGAGTGAAAATTAATATAGTCCAATCTATGGTAGCTAGTTCTTTAAAATTATTCATACTATGAAAATGAGACTGTTATTAAATAGAAGAGAATGAAATAAATGGCATTGGCTACCAAAACTACAGTATACCAAGTTTTCCAACGTGCTTTTTGATAA
>Ga0316189_10000775_pt1 | contig 32012 bp, 43 predicted proteins | sample LowCovwburrow_MG_FD_204930 | JGI IMG/M metagenome (GOLD analysis project Ga0316189, IMG submission 204930) | Coastal sediment microbial communities from Maine, United States - Lowes Cove worm burrow | ecosystem: Environmental > Aquatic > Marine > Coastal > Sediment | place: USA: Maine...
TCATCAACCGTGCTGATTTAGGTATGGAAGTAATGCACGAACGTAACGCGCACAACTTCCCATTAGATTTAGCTTCAGGTGAAGTATTACCAGTTGCTTTAACAGCTCCAGCTGTTAACGGCTAATTTCTAGCTTTCTAGATCTCTCTAAACCTTTAATTTTTAAAATTAAAGGTTTAGAAATACAACTAATTATTTTTTTATTTTACTTTATCAGTTCATGAAATACTTTCTCTCCTGTTAATTTTCAGAACAAAAATTCCTGCAATTAAGTTATTTCTCTATGGGCTGGGTTGATTTTTATGAAACTACGATCTTAATTTCAGGTTTCATTACTCAAATTTCTAAGCATCTAAGACTACCTTACTAAATTTTGAAATAAAATTAAAAACTAACATTTAAAGATTAAAAAACTTGATTCAAGTATCAAAAATTAATTGAATTAATAGATCAAGTCTTCCATTATCCCAGGGTCTCGGACTCTTTTGGTTTTCTCTTTTTTATTTTGTTTCTACCATTGCGTAGAAACTTTTTTCCTAACTTTTTAGACCTTCAATTTATTGCCGTAACAAAAGATACTGCTTACATAATGTAAGAAGTAATAATATGAAATAAATACGCTTAGATATTATTTGTTTGTAGATAAAGAAAAATATAGTAACACAGAGTTTATTTATCAAGCAGTTACTAGAATCGGGATTCAATAGTTAAATAAAAAAAATTGCAGGAAACAAGCGATTCGCACGTTTCAAAATGAACGCCAAAAAACCTCAAAGACAGCAGGTTTTAGCTTCCGAAAAAGCTAATAACTACAACGGAAGCAAAACAGTTCTCACAAAAAAATTTGAAATTTTGCGCAGTAAAAGAAATATTACGATTATTAATTCACTGCGCTTATAAATTTAATATCTGGTGAAAAAATTAAACATTTTGAATAATTTTCTCATTGTTCCAGCGTTCTAAAACTAATGTATTTGAACCATCAGCATTCTGTTGGTACTTAATAGGTTGGAAACCAGTTTTTTGGCTTTCACCAATAATTACTTCACCTGCGTATTGTTGAGCAATTTTGTCAACAAAACTCTCAATTGGATAAGGTTGTTCCCAGAAACTCATGTCAACCACCAATTCATATTCTTGACCATTCCAAGCAAATTCAATATCGTAACCGTTTGACTGAGGGATTATTAAATTTACATTAGATGATTCTGAATTATTAAGATTTGGTTCCTGTTCTTTATGTACAATATTTAATCTATTTAATGCTTTTTCTAAATAAAATAGATTTTGAAAACGGGTTTTCATATGTGTAAAATGTGACATAAGTAGTAGTAGTAGTATTATTTAATAAATTTAATTAATTATTATAATACATATCAACCCTTTTTTTAGTCTATAAATAAATATTAACTATTAAAATATTCTAAGAAAATCTAGAGGAAGATTCAATTATTTGTGTTCTAAAAATGTAACTAAAAAAATTTTAAAATTAATAAATCCTTTTTAGTAAAATTATTTTACTAAAAGGGATTTATTAATTTTGATTATATAATTAGCAGGAAAGCATCAAAGAATATTTATTTAATAATTTCTGCCTTTTTTAATAAACCTGCAACTGTTTCTGTAGGTTGAACTCCATAGCTTAACCATTTTTTCACTTTTTCTGTTTCGAATTTATATTTTTTCGTAATTGGATTATAATATCCAAGTTCCTCAACTGGTCTTCCATCTCGTCGTGCTGTGTTTTCCATGATTACTAATCGATATGATGGAGAACTTTTTCTTCCTGTTCGTTTTAATCGTAATTTTAACATAGAGCTAATTTTAAGATATGAATTAATTTTATTTTAGTAATGATTGAATCAAAATATTGAAACTGCTGATCGTTTTATCTACGTGAATAATGCTCAATTACAAGTAGATCATCAAGTTGTAATGAGACGTCAGCTCGATCACAATAATCTAAAACTTTTGCTTCTAATTTAACACTGTCAAAGTTTAAGTGAGCTGGAATATTATTTACTGGATTATTTTTAATATTATTTTTAATTAAAGTTTGAGAACTACTTTTTTCTTTAATGCCAATAATATCGTTTAATCTACACTGAAAACTAGGAATACTTACTACTTTGTTATTTACAGTTATATGACCATGATTAACTAATTGTCGGGCTTGTGGGATACTTTTTGCATAACCTAACGTAAAACAAAGGCTATCCAACCGCATTTCTAAAAGTTGAAGTAAAACTAAACTTGTAACGCCTTGACGACGTCGAGCTTCTTTCACATAACGATATAACTGATTTTCCGTTAGCCCGTAATTAAATTTCAGTTTTTGCTTTTCTTCTAAACGTACTCCGTATTCTGTAAGTTTTTTACCAGTATCAGCATTAGCATTTCCATCTTTCCCAGGTCGATTAATTTTATTTGATTTCTTTGTTGTTAAACCTGGTAATACTCCTAATCGTCGACTAATTCTTAGTTTAGGTCCTCGATAACGTGACATAATACTCGATTTTATTTATAAATAATTTTTTTTAAACACTTAAAAAGAAAAGTTTTTACAAGGGCGAGTGACCGGACTTGAACCGGCGAATGGTGGGACCACAACCCACTGCCTTAACCACTTGGCCACACCCGCCAAACTGTCTTGACGAATACTTTATCAGTTAATATTATGTTACGTCTAGTTTATTTTAAAAAAATTTTCAAAACCATCTTATTATTATGTCGAAATTTAAATATTTTTTCTTAAATGGTCATAAGTATTCCACACAGCATAATTTAACAATCTTAGATTTAACAAAATACTTTAATTATAATACCTCGCTCTTTGTTTTAGAGTATAATAATCTAATCTGTAATAAAAAAAATTGGGAATCTACTTTTATTAAAAATAATGATAACATTGAAATTGTAACAATTGTTGGAGGTGGATAATTCTATAAAAATTTATAGAATTATCCACTGTTATTGTTTTATGTTCGAATAGTTGCGTCAAATTTTTCAGCTAAAAGTAATTGAAGTTTAGTGATAATTGTTTCTATGTCTTTATTTTCTAATGTTGCTGTATTGGATTGAAAAACTAATTGCAAACATAAGCTTGTATGATTATCAGGTATTGATTGACCTTTGTACTCATCTAATAAATTTATTTCAGATAAAAACTCTGTTCCGTTACAATATAATGTCTCTTGAAGTTCTTTAAATGTAACATCTCTCCTAATAATAAACGATAAATCTTTTATTATTTTAGGATATAAAGAGTATTCATGATACAATCTTAGTTTGTTAGTCTCAAGTTGATTTTTAATTCCTTCAATATCGAACTCAAATAAATAAATTTCAGATGAAATATTTAGTTGATTTGCTAAGATAGGATGGATTTGACCAAACGTACCTAAAATAGAATTGTCTGTTAAATATAAATCAGCACTCCGATGAGGGTGTAGGACACTCGTTGCAATTTTTGAAGAAGAACGTGTCCAATATGTTAATAAATTTAACTGATTAAATAATTGTTCAATTTTTCCCTTTGCTTCAAACCAGCTTAATTCTGTTGATGATCCTGACCATGATAATTTTGTTTTGACACCACCAAAAATCCCACCAACATATTCCTTTTCTTTAAATTTTAAGACTGGATCTGAAGAAAAAACATGACCATACTCAAATCCTTCAATGTATCTATTTTTCTGCTTTAAATTTTCTTGTAAGGTTTTTATCAAATTTGGTAATAAACTTGACCGTAAACTAGAATAATCAGATACTAACGGATTAATTAATTCGATTTCATTACTAAGAAATGTTTCTTTATTTACTAATGAGTAATGAATAAGTTCATTAAACCCTAAGTTTAAAAAACATGAAGTAAGTTTTTTTCGTGTTTTATAATTAGAATCTTCATTCCCAATTGTTTTTATTTTGGGTAATGTAGTTAAAAAATTATTAAAACCATGTAATCTACCAATTTCTTCAATTAAATCAATTTCACGAGTAATATCTTCGGTTCGTGAATCTGGAATCTCTACTTTCCAAGCTAATTTAGATTCATCATAAATAAATTTAAAATTTAAGCGAGTAAGATAGTTTTCAATTGTTTGAGGGGTTATATAACTCAACTTATCTTCAGTAGATTTATTAGTTGGTCCTAAAATTTCATTAATCGTTTCATATCGTAATAGAAGAGGTTCGATATTTTGTTCAAATTTTTGATTAATTTTGTGCAGTTTACAAATTAGATTTGGGTTTGAAATTCGTAATAAAGAAACTAGTCGATATAACGATTCGATTAAATAAGTATTTTTTAATGATTTTTCGTATCTTGCCGATCGATCTGTTCTTAAACCTAATTTTCTAGACTGTTGACGTATCTTAGCTGCATTAAAAATGCTTCCTTCAATTAACAATCTCTTCGTTAGTTCTGAATAAGAAACACTCTCTTCTTCTATTATCCCTGCTATACTTATAGGAAATTCATTAGCAGTTATAGTTAAAATTGAATTATCTAATTCATAGTTGGTATCGTTGTTTGCTAAGAATTTTTGGTTATTTTCCGCCTTTGAGATTGATAAATTAAATTCTGAGGTATTTAATTTCGAACAAATTTTATCATAGTCATAAAAAGCAAAAGGATAGCCAGTTTCTAATAATACATAGTTTTGAAAATCTAACAAAGTATTTGAGGGAACTATTCCGGAACTAATAAGTTTTTCTGTAATCCATTTTGGAACAGTTGTATCGGTAAGATTTTCAACAATTACTGTTAAAAACATGGAACAATTAGAGTCTGTTGAATTAGGCTCACTTACACTTTTAATAGTTTGTTTCCAATTTTTAGCTTCAGTTGAATAATCTGAAATTTGAACTGATTGATCTAATAATGCAGCTATTTCTGTAGAAATCCCCTGAATTGATAAACTATCAGATCGATTTGCCGTTGCTGATATATCTAAGACGATTTCTTTTTGATTGTTTATTTCTAATTCTAAAATCTCTTCAACTTCAAATCCGCCAAGTGTTAATTTTTCAATCAGATCGTCTAATTTTATTGTTTCAATATTTACTAATTCGTTGATCCATTTTAGTGGTACTTGCATTTTTGAATTATTGTAAATTTTTTTCCTTAATTTGCTTTAGTAAAAACTAAGCCATTTGTTTCACCGTATCTTTCCATGAATCTCATAAATCTATCCCAAGCTTCTGGACTTTTCATGATATAAATAGATTCAATTGCTTGCGGTTTTCCGTTTACAAATCGTGCGTTTACATCACGAGTTTCTAATGTTCCTTCTTCATCAATTAAATACATGCCAGTAATTTCACCTTCTTTTGCTGTATTTTTATCTAAAATGTTAGGATTTTTAAATCGAAATGTTGCCGTTCCCGTACTCCCATCTCTTGATCGAGTTAAACGAACATCTGGCAATACTTTTTCATCAAGCCCTTTTATAAATTGAATTTTAGCTTCCATAATTTTACCCCTATTCAAGATCAATAAATTTTAATAATTTTATCTTACTTTAATTATGCAAGTTATGTAAATTAAAAACAACTCTTTCTTCCCTAAATTTGTCGACTATCTAATAAATCTGGGGTGGCAGGATTCGAACCTACGAATGGCGGAGTCAAAGTCCGCAGCCTTACCACTTGGCGACACCCCAAAATATTTAAAAGGAAGTAAAGTTACAGTATGAAATTTCAAGTGTAATATTGGGCAAGAAGGGATTCGAACCCCTGACACCGTAGTTCGTAGCCACGTGCTCTAGTCCACTGAGCTACAAGCCCAAAAATACAATTACTTAAATTATATACTACTAAAGAGTTACGATTTAGTAAAGTTAAAAAAAAAATTAATAAAATCTAATTTTGAACTTGCAAATTTGATAACTCTTGAATTAAATTAGTATTTTAAACATTTTTAATTAGATATTTAAAAACTACTTAATTTTAACGATGGCAAAGAAAATTTTATATCAAGATAATGCGCGCCGTGCTTTAGAGCGTGGTATGGAAATAATGGTAGAAGCTGTCTCAGTTACATTAGGTCCAAAAGGTCGAAACGTAGTATTAGAAAAAGCTTATGGATCGCCACAGATTGTAAATGATGGTGTAACTATTGCCAAAGAAATTAAATTGCCAGATCATATTGAAAATACTGGTGTCTCTTTAATCCGTCAAGCCGCTTCAAAGACTAATGATGTGGCAGGAGATGGTACCACAACTGCTACTGTTTTAGCGTACGCAATGGTAAAAGAAGGTTTAAAAAACGTTGCTGCTGGAGCAAATCCTATTTCAATTAAACTGGGAATGGAAAAAGCAGCACAATATTTGGTAACTCAAATAAATGAGTTTGCACAACCTGTAGAAGATCTACAGTCAATTCAACAAGTAGCATCTATTTCATCTGGAAATGATGAGGTAATTGGCTCTTTAATTGCTGATGCATTAGCGAAAGTTGGGAAAGAAGGTGTTATTTCATTAGAAGAAGGGAAAGGGATTGAAACAGAATTAGAAATTACAGAAGGTATGAAACTTGAAAAAGGTTTCATTTCTCCTTACTTCATTACAAATACAGAAAAAATGGAGGTTTCTTATGATAATCCATATATTCTTTTAACGGATAAACGTATTACTTTAGTTCAACAAGATTTATTACCAATTTTAGAACAAATTACCAAAACTAAACGCCCACTTTTAATAATTGCTGAAGATGTTGAAAAAGAAGCATTAGCGACTTTAATTTTAAATAAGCTACGTGGAATTATAAATGTAGTCGCAGTTCGAGCACCTGGCTTTGGCGAACTTCGAAAACAAATGTTAGAAGATATTGCTATTTTAACAGGTGGTACAGTGATTACTCAAGACGCTGGGTTAAGTTTAGATAATATTCAGTTAAATTTATTAGGCCAGGCAAGACGTATTATCGTTGATAAAGATACGACAACAATCGTTGCTGATGGACAAACATTAGAAGAAATTAATATTCGTTGTGAACAACTTCGAAAACAAGTTAACGTGGCAGATACTGGTTATGAGAAAGAAAAATTGCAAGATCGAATTGCCAAATTATCTGGTGGGATTGCTGTAATTCGTGTTGGAGCGGTAACCGAAACTGAGATGAAAGATAAAAAATTACGGCTAGAGGATGCAATTAATGCTACTCGAGCTGCTGTCGAAGAAGGTATTGTCCCTGGTGGTGGTGCTACATTAGCACATTTATCAGAAAATCTTGTTACATGGGCTAAAAATAATTTAAAAGAAGATGAATTAATTGGCGCTATGATTATTTCAAGAGCAATTTTAGCACCTTTAAAACGAATTGCAGAAAATGCTGGTATAAATGGTCCAGTTATTATAGAAAAAGTTCAACAACAAGAATTTGAAATTGGTTATAATGCTGCTAAAGATACATTTGGTGATATGTATGAAGAAGGTGTTGTCGATCCTGCAAAAGTGACCCGTTCAGCTTTACAAAATGCTACATCCATTGCAAGTATGATTTTAACAACAGAATGTATTATTGTAGATGATAGTAAAGTTTCAAACGAATCATAAGATTCGTTTGAACTATTCTCAATAAATTTTATTATAAATCATTTAAATTTGACATTGGATCTGAGTTAGATTCGTTATTCATCTTAGCAGCTACCATATCTTTCATAGCTGTTTTTAAAGCTTCAACTTTCGATTTTAAGGCTTCAAAATTATCATTTTGAACTTCTTGTCGAATATCTCCAATTAATTTTGTAATATTTTGTTGTTTATCTTCAGAAATATTCTCTTTGAAAAGAGAAACTTCTTTTTCTGCTTCCAAACATAATGATTCAGCTTGATTTTTTAAATCAATTTTTTCTTTATTTTCACGATCGGCTGATGCAAATTTTTCTGCTTCAGCTAACATTTTTTCAACTTCTGTTTCATTCAGATTCGATGCACCTTGAATTGTTACAGATTGTTCGACACCTGTTTCTTTCTCTCTAGCTTTTACTGATAAAATTCCATCAACGTCAATATCGAATGTTACTTCGATTTGAGGAACACCTCGGTCAGCTGCTGGAATGCCATCTAATCTAAAATTACCTAGACTTTTATTCCCTGCTACTAATTCACGTTCCCCTTGTAAAATATGAATTTCTACATTTGTTTGATTATCTACAGCTGTTGAAAACATTTCGGATTTTTTAACCGGAATTGTTGTATTTCGAGCAATAATTTTTGTCATAACACCACCAAGTGTCTCAACACCTAAAGATAATGGTGTTACATCTAACAATAAGACATCTTTAATTTCACCAGCTAAGATACCTGCTTGAATTGCTGCTCCAATTGCAACTACTTCATCTGGGTTTACAGATTGATTCGGTTTTTTACCCGTTAATGACTCAACTAATTCTTGAATTGCTGGAATTCGTGTAGAGCCACCCACTAATACAACTTCATTTATATCTGATTTATCTAATCGTGCATCAGTTAAAGCTTTTTCTACTGGAATACGACAGCGACTAATTAAATCTTCGCATAATTTTTCAAAAACGTCGCGAGTTAATTCTTTTTCAATATGTTTTGGACCTGTCTTATCTGCTGTAATAAAAGGTAAATGAATTGTCGTTTTCTCAACTGTTGATAATTCAATTTTGGCTTTTTCAGCTGCTTCTGTCAAACGCTGTAAAGCTTGTATATCAGTTCCTAAATCAATTCCTTCTTTTTCTTTAAAATCATTAATTAACCAATTTACTAGATAATGATCGAAATCGTCCCCACCTAAATTTGTATCACCCGCTGTTGCTAAAACTTCAAAAATACCATCCCCAACTTCTAATATAGAAACATCAAATGTACCACCACCTAAATCAAAAACTAAGATTGTTTCATTTTGTTTTTTATCTAAGCCGTATGCTAAAGAAGCTGCTGTTGGTTCGTTAATAATTCGTAAAACTTCAACGCCTGCAATTTTACCAGCATCCATTGTTGCTTGTCTTTGTGAATCATTAAAATAAGCAGGTACAGTGATCACAGCTTGTGTTACTTCTTGGCCTAAATAATCTGTTGCATCATTGATTAATTTCCGTAATACTTGAGCAGAAATTTCTTCTGGACTAAAATCTTTACTTAATGCTGGACATTTGATTTTAATATTATCGTTTTGATCTTTTCCTACTTTGTATGGTAGTTTTTTAGACTCTTCTTTGATTTCCCCTTCTTTTGATCCAATAAATCTTTTAACAGAGAAAAAAGTATTTTCCGGATTAATAACTGCTTGACGTTTAGCAATTTGTCCTACTAATAATTCTTCTTTTTTCGTATATGCAACAATTGACGGCGTTGTTCGTAATCCTTCAGAATTAATAATTACACTTGGTTGACCACCCTCAATTGCAGCTACTACAGAATTTGTCGTACCTAAATCGATTCCTACAACTTTTGTCATTTTTTCTTTTTTATATTTTATTTTTTAATAGAATTATAATTTATAGGTGAAAAAAAGAGTGGGCTGAATATTCCGTAGCAAAGTGAAATTTATAATAATATTGTTAATATAACTTGTATAGACAAAAATTAGTTTATTTTCTACACTACTACAACCAATTAACTAATTTTATTTGTTGATTGCAGAGCAAAAATAAAACAGCAAAGTTAATATGTATAGAATAAATTTGGAGGAATATTGTGGTTGTAGGTTTATTAGGAAATAAAATTGGTATGACTCAAATTTTTGATGAGTCTGGGAATATTATTCCAGTTACAATTTTAAAAGTTGGACCTTGTGTTGTAACACAAGTAAAAACCAAATCAAAAGACGGTTATGATGCTATTCAAATTGGCTACGGTAATGTTGCAACTAAAGCATTAACGCAACCAGAATTAGGTCATTTCCAGAAATCGAATATTCAACCTTTAAAATATTTAAAAGAATTTCGAATAAATGAAGATAGTGATTTAAAAATTGGTGAAATTCTAAACGTAGATTCATTTTCACCAGGTCAACTTGTAAATATTCGAGGTAAAAGTATTGGTAAAGGTTTTTCTGGCCTTCAAAAACGTCATAATTTTACTCGAGGTCCTATGACACATGGTTCAAAAAACCATAGAGCCCCTGGATCAATTGGTATGGGAACAACTCCTGGTCGTGTATTACCAGGTAAAAAAATGGCAGGTCAATTAGGAAATAAAATTACAACAATTCAAAAACTTAAAGTTATTCAGATAAGTTCAGAAGAAAATATTTTAGTCATCAAAGGATCTGTACCAGGAAAACCTGGTAATCTATTAAGTATTGTTCCTTCAGAATAAAATAACTGAAATTACAAAATAAATATATTAAAAGAAAGTATGACCGTTCAAAAGTTTATAACATATACTCCATTAGATATAAATGGGAAACAATTAGATTCTAACCATAATTTACAATTAAATGTTTTAGAAGATTCAGGTAATTATCTACTACATAAAGATCTTTTAAGACATTTTAATTCTCAAAAGCAAGGTACAGTTTCAACAAAAACTCGAAGTGAAGTTCGAGGTGGTGGCCGTAAACCATGGCGTCAAAAAGGTACTGGTCGTGCTCGAGCTGGTTCAAACCGCTCACCTTTATGGAAAGGTGGTGGTGTAATTTTTGGTCCAAAGCCAAAAAAAGTTTCTTTAAAATTAAATAAAAAAGAGCGTCGATTAGCTTTACAAACTTTACTTTACAATAAGAAAAATAGTATTTTGATTATTGAAAATTTAGAAAGTGAAATTACGGAAGCAAAAACAAAAACTTTTCTAAAAGTCTGCCAAGATTGCGGGGTTAATTTAAATCAAAAAGTATTAGTGATTGTCTCAAAAAAAACAACACCATTAAAACTATCGACACAAAATCTTAAAAATGTTGAATTAATTTCTGCTTCAAATTTAAACACACTTAGTTTACTAAAAGCGAAGCAAATTATCTTAACTCCATTGGCAATAAATTATATAAAGGAGATTTATTGTGATTAATTCCTCAGATTTTTCTCGTAGTAATGCGCAAATTATCAAATATCCTATCATTACAGATAAAGCTACACGACTTTTAGAAAATAATCAGTATAGTTTTGTAGTAGATCGTTATTCGGATAAACTTACAATTAAAGCTGCGATTGAATATTTATTTAATGTAAAAGTTATCAAAATTAATACATGTCGTCTTCCACGTAAAAAAAAACGTGTTGGTAAATATATTGGTTGGAAACCTCAATATAAAAAAGCAATTGTAACGTTGTCTGAAGGCGATGTAATAAACTTATTTACAGATAATTAATAAATAAAAAAATAATCCAGTTTATGAGTATTCGTTTTTATAAATCATACACACCAGGTACACGTAATCGTGCACTATCAACGTTTAGCGAGATTACAAAATCTAAGCCAGAAAAAAGTTTAATTCGAAAAAATCATAGAAATAAAGGACGAAATAATAGAGGTGTTATCACTATTCGTCATCGAGGTGGTGGTCATAAAAGACGCTACCGATTAATTGATTTTAAACGAAATAAATATGGAATTGAAGGTATAGTTTCGTCTATTGAGTACGACCCAAATAGAAATGCTCGAATTGCACTGATAAATTATCTAGATGGCGAAAAACGTTATATATTACAACCCAAAAATTTAAATGTGGGCGATAAAATAATTTCTGGTTCTGGATCACCTTTAACTATCGGGAATACTTTACCATTAGAAGAAATCCCATTAGGAACCACAATTCATAATATTGAATTAATTCCAAACCGAGGCGGGCAAATTGTTCGTTCTGGTGGTACATCTGCCAAAATTCTGGCAAAAGAAGGTGACTACGTTACTCTAAGATTACCATCCAAAGAAATTCGCTTACTTCGTAAAGAATGTTTTGCGACTATTGGTGAAATTAGTAATAATGATTCATTTTTAGTTCAAAGTGGGAAAGCTGGTCGAACTCGTTGGTTAGGTAAACGCCCGACGGTTAGAGGTTCAGTAATGAACCCATGTGATCACCCGCACGGTGGTGGTGAAGGAAGAGCACCAATTGGTCGAACTCGTCCATTGACGCCATGGGGTAAACCAGCATTAGGAATGAAAACTAGAAAAAGAAAAAAATTAAGTGATGCCTACATTCTTCGTCGTCGTTCTTAAATATTAGTTTAACAATTTAAAAATTAAGAAAAATATTTTCAAGATGCCAAGATCATTAAAAAAAAGTCCATTCGTTGCTTATCATTTATTGAAAAAAATTAATCAATTAAATAAAGCCGGTAAAAAAGATACAATTACAACTTGGTCTAGATCATCAACTATTTTACCTAGTATGGTTGGATTTACAATCGCAGTCTATAATGGAAAACAACATGTACCAATTTTTATTTCAGACCAATTAGTTGGACATAAATTAGGAGAATTTGTATCAACAAGAAATTTCAAAACTCATATTAAAGCTGATAGAAAAACAAAACGCTAAATAAACTAAGGAATGAATCGAATTCTGTATGAGAATAGATGTAAATGTAACGAAGAATTTTCAATAACTAAAAAACGGAAATCAAACACTCGAAGTGAGGGAAAGCCACTTCAGTATCCGAAATCTAGTGAAATTACATCAAAAACATTTCAAATGAAGTATCAAACAAATTTATCGCCAACTGCAAAATTTATTTTAAGTAGCTTTCAAAATAAATATATTTACTATGCAATTGACGATATTTTATATTCATTAAAATCAAACCCAATTGAACGAGATAATCTTTTAGCAGTTTTATATTCACCTATTCTTTCATTACAGAACAACTTTTCGGTTAACTTTTTTGATATCTGGATACGTGACGTTTATATAGATGAAGTCGCAAAAAAGAATAAATTTTTAGAACAAGAGTCTGAAAGTTCAGAAAAATTTAATTATATAACAATTAAGCTCTTCTATAAAACACGAGTACCAGTGAAAAAACAAGAATCATTATGGTAACCTTTAATGTTGTTTGAAAAATGTTAAAAGAATACTTTAAATCAATTGTATTAAAACAATTTCTCAGTTTAAAACTGAAGAAATTTTAATTTAATACAAAATTCTTTCAATTTCTTTTATTAGCTTATTAAAACTTTAACTTGAATACTATATATTAGAAACAATTATTTATGTCAAACACTCAATCAGTGAAAGCAGTAGCGAAATATATTCGTATGTCTCCGCATAAGATAAGACGAGTTTTAGACCAAATTAGAGGTCGTTCATATCAAGAAGCATTGATGATTCTAGAATTTTTACCTTATGATGCTGGTGGGCCGATTTGGCAAGTTGTTCACTCAGCAGCAGCAAATGCAAAACATAATTATGGATTAGATAAGAAAAAGTTAATTATCGATAAAATTTTCGCCGATGAAGGGCCGAAGTTAAAAAGAATTCGACCACGTGCTCAAGGAAGAGCATACAAAATTTTAAAACCAACATGTCATATCACAGTTATTGTGAAAGCAATTAATTAAACAAGTAAATAATAAATTTGATTTTAAATTAAAAAGGATTAATTCTATGGGTCAAAAAACACATCCTTTAGGGTTTAGATTAGGAATTACACAAGAACATAAATCGACTTGGTATGCTAATTTTAATCAATACGCTAATGTTTTAAAAGAGGATGATCAGATTCGAACTTATATTGACACGATTGCAAAATCTAATAGTATTTCTAATATTCGAATCAATCGAAATGGATTGAATGATCAAATTCAATTGAATATTGAAACAGGAAAACCAGGTATTTTAGTTGGTGATCTTGGTGCCGGTTTGGAAACATTACTAAATAATGTGAAAAAAATGTTACCATCAAACCGTCAACTGACAATAAATGTTTTTGAAGTCGAGAAAGTTGATTTAGACGCTTCTCTTCTTGCTGATTTAGTTGCCGAACAATTAGAAAAACGTATTGCTTTTCGGAGAGCAATTCGAGAAGCTTTACAAAGAGCTCAAAAACAAAATGTAAATGGAATTAAAATTCAAGTTTCAGGCCGTTTAAATGGAGCTGAAATTGCAAGAACTGAATGGATTCGTGAGGGAAGAGTTCCTTTACAGACCTTACGTGCAGATATTGATTATGCAACTCAAGAAGCCAATACAATTTACGGTGTTTTAGGTATTAAAGTTTGGTTGTTTAAAAGTGAAATTTTATCCAAATAAAACCATCTCTTTATTACTTTAGAAAATTTATATTTTTATTAAATTAATTTGTTATGTTAAGTCCAAAAAGAACGAAATATCGAAAATATCATCGCGGACGTATGCGAGGGAAAAAAACTCGTGGAAATGAGATTTGCTTTGGAAATTTTGGTTTACAAGCTTTAGAACCAACTTGGATTACCTCTCGTCAAATTGAAGCAGCGCGTCGGACAATTACAAGATATACAAAACGTGGAGCTTCATTGTGGATCAGAATTTTCCCTGATAAAACGGTAACAGCTCGAGCTGCAGAGTCACGAATGGGTTCTGGTAAGGGTGCTGTAGATTATTGGGTAGCTGTTGTTAAACCAGGAACAATTATATTTGAAATTGGTTCAGTTCCTGAAGAGGTTGCTCGAGCTGCCTTAAATTTAGCAGCTTATAAATTACCAATCAAAACAAAATTTATTATTAAAGATAATATTAATTAAAAAATATGGGTCTACCTACGTTTACTGATATTATTTCACTTTCAAATACAGAAATCTCTGAAGCAATTATTGAAACTGAAAATCAATTATTTAATCTTCGTTTTAAAAAAGCTACTCGCCAAAGTTTTAAATCACATGAAATAAAGCATGCAAAACGTCGTTTGGCTCAGTTAAAAACCCTTTTAACAATAAGATTACAAGACTTTGAACAAAAAGAAGGCAATTTAATTACAAATTAAACTTAAATGGCAAAAAATAATACTATTCAACATAAAATTAAGGAGTTTTAAATGCCAGTAAAGCAACAAGTTGGTATTGTAACTAGTAATAAAATGCAAAAAACAATTGTGGTAAAAGTTGAAAATCGATATCCACACCCGATGTACTCTAAAACACTAATCAAAACGAGCAAATATTTAGCTCATGATCCATCAGAAGAATGTAATATTGGTGATCAAGTATTAGTTGAAGAATGTCGTCCATTAAGTAAGAAAAAACGTTGGAAATTAGTCCAAATTATTTCAAAATCATCGTTACTAAGTTAAATGATATTTTTATGATTTATCCTCAAACAATGTTAACAGTAGCCGATAATACGGGTGCTAAAAAAGTTATGTGTATTCGAGTATTAGGTGGTAATAAAAAATATGCAAAAATTGGTGATACCATTATTGCAGTAGTCAAAGAAGCTTTACCAAATATGCCTATTAAACGGTCAGATGTTATAAGAGCAGTAATTGTCCGAACAAAAAAAAGTATTCGGAGACAAGATGGTATGTATATCAGATTTGATGATAATGCAGCTGTAGTTGTAAATATGGATAACAATCCGAGAGGTACTCGTGTTTTTGGTCCTGTTGCTCGAGAAATCCGTGACAAAAATTATTCAAAAATTGTCTCATTAGCACCGGAGGTTTTATAAAATGCCAAAAAAACAAAAATTGCATGTTAAAATTGGTGATACAGTAAAAGTTATTTCAGGTTTTAACAAAAATAAAACTGGTGAAGTTATTAAAATTAATCGAAACACTGGGAAAATAATAGTAAAGGGGATTAATTTTAAGTTTAAACATATTAAACCGAATACTGAAAATGAAATTGGTGAAATCAAGCAATTTGAAGCTCCTATTCATCATTCCAATGTAAAATTAAATTTAAAAGAAGAATCTTAATATGCTAAATCAACACTCATTAGAAGAGATTGCTGACATTCATAATTTGCTTGGCGATATAAAAAAAGAGTATGAAGAAGGGATTAAGCCTATCTTAATAAAAAATAGTCCGAAATTATTTCGAAACCCACATACTGTACCGAAATTAAAAAAAATTCAAATTAATCGTGGACTTGGACTAGCTGCTCAAAATACTAATACTTTGAAAAAAAATATCGAAGAATTTGAAAAAATTACTGGCCAAAAACCAGTTATCACAAGATCGAAAAAAGCAATTGCTGGCTTTAAAATTAGAGAAGATATGGAATTGGGTTTAAGTGTAACATTACGTGGTGAAAAAATGTATACTTTTCTAACGAAGCTATTATTTTTCACATTTGCCCAAATTCGTGATTTTCGTGGATTATCACTACGAAGCTTTGATAAAGCTGGGAATTATACGCTAGGTTTAAAAGAACAGTTGATATTTCCAGAGATTGATTATGATGATGTAGAACAAGTCCAAGGTGTTACAATCACTATCGTTTTAGATCATGGTTCACCAAAATACCGTGCCGAGTCGATAGATAAAATTTTAAATGGAATGATTTTATTTAAGTTTTTAAGATTCCCATTGAATGATTGTGGGTATTATGATAAATATGAATCATTCGCAGAAATCAATCGGACATGGGATAAAAAAAGACATCTAAAAAGAAAACGATGGTCACAAGAATAAAAACTAACATACATTCTATAAGGAGCTAATTGTGGTAACCGATACTATTTCAGATATGTTAACAAGAATCAGAAACGCACATATGGTGAAACATCAAATCGTTCAAATTTCTTCAACTAAAATGTCTCTAGCAATTGCTGAGATATTAAAAGAAGAAGGTTTTATTGAAGACTTTGAAAGTTATGTAGAAAATGAGAGAAAATATCTTTTAATATCCTTAAAATATATCGGAAAATCTCGTAAACCTGTTATTTCTAAAATTGAACGAGTTAGCAAACCAGGATTACGAGTTTATTCAAATTCAAGAAAATTACCAAAAGTTTTAGATAATTTAGGAATTGCAATTATTTCAACTTCAAAAGGAGTTATGACAAACCTAAAGGCTAAAGAGCTTGGTATTGGAGGCGAAGTGTTATGTTATATTTGGTAAATATCAGGAGTTTTTAAAATGTCACGCATCGGGAAATTACCCATTACTATACCAGAAAATGTAGATATTAATTACACAGAATCAGAGATTACAGTTAAAGGAAAATTTGGAAGCCTAACAACTGATCTTCCTGAAATAATTACGATTGTTCAAGAAGATAACACATTGAAAGTAAATTTAAAGGAAGAGACAAAAAAAGTTCGAGCACTTCATGGGTTATATAGAACATTAATAAATAACATGGTGATTGGAGTGTCTCAACAATTTGATTTAACTCTTGTATTAAAAGGAGTTGGTTACCGAGCAGTAGTTCAAGGAAAAGAGATAGTTTTAAGTTTAGGTTACAGTCATCCAGTTAAAATTGAAATTCCTGAAGAAATTTCAGTGGAAGTTGTTCAAAACACAACTGTAAATTTAAAATCATGCGATAAAGAATTATTAGGTTTATTTGCCGCAAATATTCGAGCATGGCGTCAACCTGAACCTTATAAAGGTAAAGGTATCTTGTACAAAGATGAACAAATTCTTCGTAAAGCTGGTAAATCTGCTAAGTAGTCTTAGTCTATTCAGTAAAAAATACTTTTAATTATAAATATCAGAACTAGAATATTTTTACAGTTTTAAAAAATTAAAAATTATAACTATGAAATTTTCACAACGAACTTTATTAAAGTTGAAAAATAAAAATAAGAAATTAAAACCTAATAAGTATAAAAAATTGAAACGTGAATCAGTACGTGGTCGCGTTAAAGGAACAATTGATCGACCAAGATTATCGGTTTATCGTTCAAACGAGAATATTTATGCACAAATTATTGACGATACTAATTCGAAGACTTTAATTTCTTGCTCTACTCTAGATCGTTCAATTAAACTTGCTCTTTCAACCGGACGAACTTGTGATGCTTCACGGTTAACCGGAGAAAAATTAGCTGAGTTAAGTTTAAAAAAAAATATTACAAAGATTGTTTTTGATCGAGGTCCTTATTTGTATCACGGACGAATTAAAGCTTTAGCAGATGGTGCGAGAGCTGGCGGTCTAAAATTTTAAATTCATATTTGGAAATAAATATACAAGTTAAATATCTTCTATGACTAGCGATTTAAAAAAAATAAATAAAAAACCTAACTCTCGACGTAAGCAAAATATACCAGAACCAAAATTAGTTGAAAGATTAATAAAAATCAGCCGAGTTTCAAAAGTAACGAAAGGTGGTAAAAAATTAAGTTTTCGAGCAATTGTAGTAGTTGGTGACGAAAATGGACAAGTTGGTGTTGGAGTTGCAAAAGCCGATGATGTAGTAAATGCATTTAAAAAAGCCAAAACAGATGGTCGTAAAAATTTGATAAGACTTCCTATTACTAAATCATTGAGTATTCCACATAATGTTATGGGTACTTTTGGCGCTTGTCATGTTATTATGAGACCTTCTATTGAAGGTTCTGGTGTTATTGCTGGTGGTGCTGTTCGTATTGTATTAGAAGTAGCAGGTGTTAAAAATGTTATTGCAAAACAGCTGGGTTCAAATAACTTATTAAATAATGCTCGTGCATCGATTTGCGCTTTACAAAACTTAACAACGAAATCTCAAGTAGCAAAAAAACGAAACTTAGATCTAAGCTTGAAATAAAACACTAAATATCAATTAAAATCAAAACTGTGAAAATCAATAAAGAAATTCGAGATATTATACTAAAACGTCTACTTATAACTCTCGGAATCCTATTATTTATTAGAGTCGGAACGTTTCTGCCAGTCCCAGGAATTAATCATAGTGATCTAGCATTCTATATACAAAGTCATTCAGTAACTAAAAGTTTAGTAAGTACATTTTCAGGGAATGATACTTTTGTAATTGGTTTATTTACTTTAAATATATTTCCATATATTAATGCATCTATCTTAGTTCAATTAATATTAGGACTTTCACCAAAACTTGCTAAATTACAGAAAGAAGGCGATCTTGAAGGTCGAAGATCGATTAATCGACTAACACGGTTTATAACTCTAGTCTTTGCAATTATCCAAAGTGTAAGTATATCATTATATTTAAAACAAATTTTATTTGACTGGAATTATCCATTAGCGTTTGAAATCGTTGTTTGGTTAACTACTGGTGCCATGATAATTTTATGGTTAAGTGAATTAATTACTGATTATGGTCTAGGAAATGGTGCTTCACTTCTAATCTATACAAATATTATTTCAAATTTACCAAATCTTACAAAAACTATATTTGTCGATAATAGTGAAAATCTGACACTTTCATCTGAAATTGGAATTGCGGTCTTAATCTTTGCTTCATTATATGGGATTGTCTTTTTACAAGAAGGAGTACGAATTATTCCATTGATTTCATCAAAACAATTAAATCAATCATCCTTACAAGATTCCGTAACAAGTAATAATTATATTCCGTTGCGGTTTAATCAAGCTGGGGTAATGCCAATTATCTTAACGACTACTATTTTAGTAGTTCCAAACTATATAAGTAATTTAGGCTTATTACCGAAAATTGACCTTGGAATAAACTTCGAATTTTTCAAATTTGTTTACTGGATTGGTTATTTTGGGTTAATTTTAACATTTAGTTCCTTCTATTCTACAATTGTTTTAAATCCAAAAGATATTTCTGATCAGTTACAAAAAATGGCAGTAACAATTCCTGGAGTTAGACCTGGCATTCAAACAACGTTTTATTTGAAACAAGTAATGACACGAATAACATTAGTAGGAGCAACCATGCTTGCTACTTTAGTAGTCGTGCCAAATTTTATAGAGTCAACCTTAAGCATTACCAGTTTAAATGGTTTAAGTACAACTTCATTATTAATTTTAGCTGGTGTAGTTTTAGATCTTGTTCGTGAAGTCAAAAATATTTACTACTCCAATGTTTATAATAATATGTATCAATAAACTAAAAATTAACCTTTAATTGAAAATTTAACATGAAAGTTCGCCCTTCAGTAAAAAAAATGTGTGATAAATGTCGAGTAATTAAGAGACATGGAAAAGTTATGGTAATTTGTTCCAATCCGAAACATAAACAACGTCAAGGATAATATTTTAAAGGAGTTAAAAAATGGTCAGATTAGTTGGTGTTGATTTACCAAGAAAGAAAAAAGTTGCATATTCTCTAACGTATATTCATGGGGTTGGACTTACATCTGCAAAAAAAATTGTTGAACTTGCAAATATTAATCCGGAAACAAGAACTGAGGATTTAACTACAGAGGAAACAGTTGCTTTACGTCAAACTTTAGAAGATAGCGACTTAAAACTTGAAGGTGATTTAAGAAGATTTAATGGTTTAAATATTAAGCGATTAAATGAAATTAATTGTCATCGAGGAAAAAGACATAGAAATAACCTACCTGTTCGAGGACAGCGAACTCGAACAAATGCTCGTTCAAGACGAGGATCCAAAAAAACTGTTACTGGTAAAAAGAAATAATTTTAAACTAGTATCTTAAATTTATTTAAAATTTTTATATGGCACAACCAAAGAAAAAATCCATTGCTAGAAAAGATAAAAATACTTTTACAAATGGTATTGTTCATATTCAATCAACCTTCAATAATACAATTGTAACGATTACTAACTTAACAGGTGATACTGTTGCTTGGGCTTCTGCTGGAAGTGCAGGATTTAAAGGCGCTAGAAAAAGTACACCTTTTGCTGCTCAAACAGCAGCAGAAAAAGCTGCATTAGAAGCTTTAAGTACTGGTCTAAAGAAAGTCGAGATTTTAGTCAAAGGACAAGGATCAGGCCGTGAAACAGCAATTCGAGCGATAGAAGGTGCAGGATTTGATATCACATCAATTCAAGATATCACATCAGTTCCACATAATGGATGTCGACCACCAAAACGACGTCGAGTTTAGAAACTCTATTTATAGGTTATAGTAAATTCAATTATGAATAACATTTCTATAAAATGTCTTAAATCAGAAAAAATCCAATCAGGAGCTTGTCATGGTCAATTTGTAATAAATTCACTAAGACCAGGGCAAGGAATAACAATGGGTAATCAATTAAGACGAGTTCTTTTAAGTGATTTGGGTGGTGTAGCGATTTCAGCAGTTAGAATTGCTGGGATAACTCATGAATTTTCAACAATTCCCGGAGTACGAGAAGATATTTTAGAAATTTTATTAAATTTAAAAGGAATTGTTTTAAAAAGTAAAACAAAAGACACTCAATTTGGTCGACTAAAAATTCAAGGTCCAAGCGTTATAACAGCTGATTTAATTCAATTACCGGCTGATTTAGAAATTGTAAACCCAAATCACTATATTGCAACGATTTCTACTTCAAATATTATTGAAATTGAATTTAAATTTGAATATGGAACTGGTTATAAATTATCCGCTCAAACTTTTTCAGATAAAGATGATAATTATCTTCAGGTGGATTCAATTTTCATGCCAGTTCAAAAAGTAGATTTTAAAACAGAAAATGTTTTTGATAGTGATACCACTAATAATATCAGTGATAGGGTATTACTAGATATTTGGACCAATGGTAGTATTTCACCAAATGATGCTCTTAAAGCTGCAGCTCGAATTAGTATTGACTTATTCGGATCATTACTGAACAATGAAAATACAACTCAGAGCAATCAATTAGACTCAAAAACTCAATCAATTAGTATTGAGCCTTATACTAATATTGCAATTGAAGAACTGCAATTATCTGTTAGAGCGTACAACTGTTTAAAAAAAGCTCAAATAAATACCGTTGGCGATTTATTAGAATATTCTCCGGAAAAATTACAAGAACTGAAAAATTTTGGTCGAAAATCAGCAGATGAAGTTTTTTCCACATTAAAAAATAAATTAGGTATTATTTTGAAATAATAAATAGTTTTATTTGTGACTTTTAATTAACCGAGATTATTAATTATTTATTTTCAAACAAAAAGATGAATTCATTAAATAAAACATTTTTACCAACCCAAAATTATAAAAACCGGAATTGGTTTATCATTGATTGCGAAGATCAAAAATTAGGTCGACTTGCAACAATAATTGCTGCATTATTAAAAGGAAAATTAAAACCGCATTATTTTCCTTCAATCGATATGGGCGATTATATAATTTTAGTAAATGCGGATTCGATTATTGTTAATCCAGATAGTAAACATTATATTGTTTCTAATCCAGGAAGACCAGGAAGCTCCTTAAAAATAAAAAAAGTTTCGGAATGTCTTCCAAAATTTACTATCGAAAGAGCAGTAAAAGGAATGTTATCAGAAACAGAAACAAAGCGACTGATGCGACGATTAAGAATCTATAATGACGAAAAACATGCACATCAGGCTCAAAACCCAATCAAGCTTGATGTTTCTGATTTTTATTCTAACCCCCAATTCAATGATAAAATTGTTGAATTAAACTCTTAATAGCAAAAGAATACAAATTTCAAAAATACTAAAATCGTAATTATATATATATTTAAAATTTAGGGATTCTAAAATGGAATTAGTTTTTCAAAAAAAGAATATTGGACTTGGGAAGCGAAAACAAGCTGTTGCCCGAGTTTTTCTTATTCCTGGTGAAGGAAATCTTATTATTAATAAAACTTCTGGTGATAAATATTTACAATACAATGACAGTTATTTAACGACTGTTGTATCACCTTTAGAAAAGTTAAATTTAGATAAACAATTTGATATTGTTGCCTTAGTCAAAGGAGGTGGACTTACAGGACAAGCTCAAGCAATTCAATTGGGAATTGCAAGGTTATTATGTAAAATGGACCCAGAAAATAGGAAAGTTTTAAAACCATTTGGATTCTTAACTCGTGATTCACGAATTAAAGAACGTAAAAAATATGGTTTAAGAAAAGCAAGAAAAGCTCCACAATACTCAAAACGTTAACTATTATATTTGTTTTCATAAAATAATAATATGCCAAAATCTGATATACATCCTCAATGGTCTCAAAATACTCCTGTTTTATGTGACGGGAAACCCCTTTGTTTAGTAGGTTCCACAAAACGTGAATTACAAGTTGATATGTGGTTAGCAAACCACCCTTTTTATACAAATTCACAAGTTATGATTGATAGTGAAGGTCGAGTGGAGAAATTTATGAAAAAATATCGATTAGATACAACTGATTAATAATTCTATAATTTATTTAAAGATAACTGTAATATTTTATGCCAACAATCCAACAATTAGTCCGTTCGCGACGTATACAAATTAAAAAAAAAACAAAGTGTCCTGCACTTGTTAATTGTCCTCAAAGACGTGGTGTATGCACACGTGTTTATACAACGACACCAAAAAAACCAAATTCTGCAATTCGAAAGGTGGCACGTGTAAGATTAACATCAGGGTTTGAAGTTACAGCTTATATCCCAGGAATTGGACATAATTTACAAGAACATTCAGTTGTTCTAATTCGTGGTGGTCGAGTTAAAGATTTACCTGGTGTTCGCTATCACATTGTTCGAGGGGCCCTAGATACTGGTGGTGTAAAAGACAGAACACAAGGTCGCTCAAAATACGGTGTTAAAAAACCAAAAACTGACAAATAAGAAAAAATACTAAAAATTTAAACCAAAATTAAAAGTTAGAAAAAGTTTAACTTTTAATAAATTTAATTAGGTAAAAATTTATCAACTAAATTATGTCTCGTAGAAATATTTCAAAAAAACGTTTCCCACAACCAGATGAAGTTTATAATAGCTATTTAGTTAGTTTATTAATTACAAGAATTTTAAAATCTGGTAAAAAAACTATCGCAAAAAGTATTGTTTATCAAGCATTTGATATCATTAAAAAAAAAACAAATGAAGATCCATTAAGTATTTTCGAAAAGGCAATTCGAAATGCAAGCCCAATTGTTGAGGTAAAAGCTCGAAGAGTAGGTGGTTCAACATATCAAGTCCCTATTGAAGTAAGTGGTTTCCGAGCAACAAATTTATCATTACGTTGGATTATTCGATATGCTGACCAACGTGTTGGTAGAAGTATGGCAATTAAATTAGCGAATGAAATTATTGACACAGCTAACGATATAGGTAATACTATTAAAAAGAAGGAAGAGACTCATAAAATGGCTGAGGCAAATAAAGCTTTCGCACATTTTAGATATTAATTCCAATAGAATAAGAATTCTCGCTAAAAGCTTCTAAACAAAAATATAATTTAAAAAAATATTAAGGAATTTTATAATGGCACGTGAAAAATTTGAACGTACAAAACCACATGTTAATATTGGTACTATTGGTCACGTAGATCATGGTAAAACAACTCTAACTGCAGCAATTACCGCAACCTTAGCATTAGATGGTGGAAATTCTCAAGTTAAAGCTTATGCAGATATTGATGGTGCACCAGAAGAACGAGCACGTGGAATTACAATTAATACAGCACACGTAGAGTATGAAACTGACAATCGCCACTATGCCCATGTTGATTGCCCAGGTCACGCTGATTATGTAAAAAACATGATTACAGGTGCAGCACAAATGGATGGTGCAATTTTAGTAGTTTCAGCTGCTGATGGACCAATGCCACAAACGCGTGAGCATATCTTATTATCAAAACAAGTTGGTGTTCCAGATATCGTTGTATTTTTAAACAAAGAAGATCAAGTTGATGATGCTGAATTATTAGAATTAGTAGAATTAGAAGTTCAAGAATTACTTTCAGCATACGATTTCCCTGGAGAAGATATTCCAATTTGTGCTGGATCAGCTTTACAAGCAATTGAAGCAATTACATCAAACCCAGATCTTAAACGTGGCGAAAATCCATGGGTTGATAAAATTTTTGCTTTAATGGATGCTGTTGATGAATATATTCCAACACCAGAGCGTGATACAGAGAAAACATTCTTAATGGCAATTGAAGATGTATTCTCAATTACAGGTCGTGGTACAGTTGCGACAGGTCGTATTGAACGTGGAGTTGTAAAAGTCGGTGATAGTGTTGAAATTGTTGGTATTACTGATACACAAACAACAACGATTACTGGGATTGAAATGTTCCAAAAAACATTAGAAGAAGGCTTTGCCGGTGATAATGTTGGTATCTTATTACGTGGTGTTACACGTGAGAATATTGAACGTGGTATGGTATTAGCAAAACCTGGTACAATTACTCCACATACAAACTTTGAATCAGAGGTTTATGTATTAACAAAAGATGAAGGTGGACGTCACACACCATTCTTTACAGGCTACCGACCACAATTTTATGTACGAACAACTGATGTAACTGGTGCAATTACACAATTCACAGCTGATGATGGATCTATCGTTGAAATGGTAATGCCAGGTGACCGTATTAAAATGACAGCTGAATTAATTTACCCTGTAGCCATCGAAGAAGGTATGCGATTTGCAATTCGTGAAGGTGGTCGTACTATTGGTGCAGGGGTAGTTTCTAAAATTGTTAAATAATTAAAAATTTTTATGGATATAAAAACGAATGCAAAAATTCGTGTAAGATTAGAGTCTTTTAATCATGAACTTTTAAACACTTCATGTCAAAAGATTGTAAATATTTTACAAAATACTCCTTTAAACTCAATTGGAGTTATTTCATTACCTACTCGTAAGCGTATTTATTGTGTATTACGCTCACCCCATGTTGATAAAGATTCTCGAGAACATTTTGAAATTCGAATTCATAAACGAATTTTAGAAATTTATTATGATTCAGAGGTACCAATTTTTGATTTATTATCAGACGCGGATTTACCGGCCGGAGTCTTTTATCGCATTTGTTTATCCTAAGTAATTTACTTAGGATAAACACCAAACTCCAAAATTAAATTTTTTTATAGTTTATATTTTTAACTTATTCAAATTCAAATAAAAAGTATTGCACTTAAACTTAAACCCCCTGATTTATAAAAATTAGATCTAATATTATCTTTTCTACGTTACTAAAGATTGGGAACGGAGGGACTTGAACCCTCACGCCTATCACTAGGCAACGGATTTTAAGTCCGTCGTGTCTACCAATTTCACCACATTCCCTAATTGCTGATTAATCTATAGGATATTTCTATATAGGTTTAAAAACAATACTATAGTTTAAAATTTACAAGGCGGCACCCAGATTCGAACTGGGGGTCGAGGATTTGCAATCCACTGCCTTACCACTTGGCCATACCGCCGTTTATAAGTTATCTTGTCTACTTATTTCTGATATTATAATACATTAGACAGTAATTTTGCTAGAGAATTCAAAGAAAATTTAATGTATAATGTAGGTTAAAGTGAATAGAATCAAAACTCTTCAAATTTACAGAATAAAAATCTATGTTTGAAAAATTTACTGAAGGCGCAATAAAAGTTATTATGCTGTCACAGGAAGAAGCACGCCGTATGGGCCATAACTTCGTGGGGACAGAACAACTTTTATTAGGTGTTATCGGACAAAGACATGGAATTGGAGCGAGAGCTTTAAAAAAGTTAAAAGTCACATTAAAAAAGGCTCGAAAAGAAATCGAGCTATATATTGGTAGAGGAACAGGATTTGTAGCATCAGAAATTCCATTTACTCCAAGGGCAAAACGAGTTTTAGAAATGGCAGTTCATGAAGGTAAAGATTTAGGTCAAAACTTCGTTGGTACTGAGCATATTTTATTAGCACTTATTGCTGAATCAGATGGTGTTGCAATGAGAACCTTAGATAAATTAAATGTCGATATTCATAAATTAAGAAATTTAATTTTAACTTACATTGAAGAAACGCAGGAAGAAATGCTACGCCCGTTAACACAGGCTGAAAAATTCTTATTAGAGCGTGAGAAAAAAGGTAGCCCAACGCCTACTTTAGATGAATATGCAGAGAATGTTACAAAAGAAGCTATTGATGGAAATTTAGATCCAGTAATTGGTCGTGAAAAAGAGATTGATGATGTTATCGCGGTTTTAGCTCGACGAACAAAAAATAATCCAGTTCTGATTGGTGAGCCTGGTGTTGGTAAAACTGCTGTTGCTGAAGGTTTAGCTCAGTTAATTTTAACAGAAAAAGTTCCAGACTTTTTAGATGGAAGTCTTATTATGGCTTTAGATCTTGGTTCAATTTTAGCTGGGACTAAGTATCGTGGTGAATTCGAAGAAAGATTAAAACGAATTGTTGAAGAAGCTCAAAATGACTCAGCAGTAATTATTGTAATTGATGAGATTCACACATTAGTAGGTGCGGGAGCTGCTGAAGGCGCAGTTGACGCTGCAAATATCTTAAAACCTGCATTAGCTCGAGGCAAATTTAGATGTATTGGTGCAACAACAAACGATGAATATAGAAAATATATTGAAAGAGATCCGGCGTTAGAAAGACGTTTCCAACCAGTTCATGTTGAAGAACCAAGTGTCGGTACGACAATTGAAATTTTGCGTGGGTTGCGTTCAAAATTTGAACAACACCATACTTTAAGTTATCATGATAAAGCCTTAGAACAAGCGGCAATTCTTTCAGATAAATATGTAGCTGATCGTTATTTACCAGATAAAGCTATTGATGTGTTAGATGAAGCAGGTGCAAGAGTTCGATTAGAGAATCGTCGTTTACCTTTAGGATTAAGAAGTTTAATGCACGAATTGCAAGAAACTATTAAAGATAAAGAAGATTGTATTAAAGAACATGATTTTGAAGCTGCAAAGCAACTATTAGACCATGAAATGGAAGTTCGAACACATATTCGAATTATGAAACAATCAACTTTAACTAGTGAAGCTCGTGGGTTCACTCGTCGTGATGTTGATATGGTTACTGAAACTGATGTTTCTGATGTTATCTCAAATTGGACTGGAATTCCTGTTACAAAAATTACTGGTTCAGAGTCTGCACGATTATTAAAAATGGAAGATACCATTCATGAACGAATCATTGGTCAAAAACATGCAGTTGTAGCTGTTTCAAAAGCCATTCGTCGTGCTCGTGTTGGATTAAGAAATCCGAATCGACCGATTGCGAGTTTTATTTTTGCTGGACCTACAGGAGTTGGTAAAACTGAATTAACAAAAGCTTTATCTGAGTATATGTTCGGAAGCGAAGAAAGTATGATTCGTTTAGATATGTCCGAATATATGGAAAAACATACTGTAGCTAAATTAATTGGTTCACCACCAGGATATGTTGGTTATAATGAAGGTGGTCAATTAACAGAAGCCGTTCGTTCAAAGCCTTATTCAGTTGTATTACTAGATGAGGTTGAAAAAGCCCATCCTGATGTTTTTAATTTGTTGTTACAAATTTTAGACGATGGTCGTCTAACGGATTCAAAAGGTCGTGTCATTGATTTTACTAATACTTTAATTATTATGACTACGAACTTAGGTGCAAAAATTATTGAACGAGAAAGTGGGATTAAATCTAAATCAGAGCAAGGTGAAGGTGGATTTAAAATAACTCCTGATGAGGTTGTCGGATGGGAACCTACTCCTGAACCGATTAAAGACCCAGAACTTTTTGAACGTGTAACTAAATTAGTTAATGATGAGTTGAAAAATTTCTTCCGACCAGAGTTTTTAAACCGTATCGATGAGATTATTGTTTTTAATCATCTAACAAGAATGGATATTTGGGAAATCTGTGAGTTAATGATTAAAAGCGTGCAGAATCGATTAAAAGATAAAGGTATTAATTTAATCGTTGAGTTATCTGTTCAAGCATTTTTAACTGATGAAGGTTATGATCCAATTTATGGTGCTCGTCCGTTACGTCGTGCTATCATGAAGTATTTAGAAGATACTCTTGCTGAACAATGCTTATCTAAAACTTTATATCCGAACACAAAAATTCATGTTCGTCGTAAAAAAGTAGAAGGAACGTTAATGACTTATACTAATGAATTAGAAGTTGAAGTTGATTTTAGTGACGTGGATCCAAGTCTTCTAGAACAATCTGACGAAAATAATTCAGAAGTTGCCGTTTTAACTCCATCAGAGAGTAGCTCAAAAGAAGAAAATTCGAATTCAGGATCAGATGATTCTAACGATAATCAACCGAATTTAGGATTAGGCGCTGATGAACCAAAACCAACAATTGCAGGTCGAGCATCACGATTCTTTAGAAAAAAAAGTTAATGTAGACTAAAATGAACAGAAAAGGATTTTAGAAATCCTTTCTGTTTATTAATATTAATTACGATACCCAACCATAACTATGTAAACCTTTTCCTAAGAAGTTTACTCCCAAGTAGCAGATCCATATAACAAAAAACCCTAAACTGCCTAAAACAGCGGTTTTTTTCCCTTCCCAGCCTTTTGTAATTCTAGCATGTAAATAAGTCGCAAAAACGAGCCACGTAATTAATGCCCAAGTTTCTTTTGGATCCCAGCTCCAATATGAGCCCCATGCTTCATTTGCCCAAACACCACCTGAAATAATACCAATGGTTAAAAAAGGGAATCCTAAACCAATGATTCGATAACTCCAATTATCAAGACTTTGTAAAAGTTTTAATTTACCAAGTTCTGATATCTCAGAAGATGGAGATAATAATTTTACTTCATAGTAATCTAACATAATATTATAAAGTGGAAGTGATGAATCATCGATAACTTTTAAATCTACATCTTTATATCGAGAAATTACTAAAAATAAAATACATAGTAAAGACCCTATAATTAAAGTACTATAACTTAATAGCATCATACTTACATGCATCATTAACCAGTTTGACTGTAATGCTGGGACTAACGGACTTGCTTTTTGCATTTCTGGTGATAATGTTAAATTAGCAAATCCACTGATTAATAATGTTACAGGAATTAAAACTGAACCTATTAATTTACTTTTTGTCTTGGTTTCAATATACAGATAAATAGTCAATAACAACCAAGTTAAAAATAATAAAGACTCATACAGGTTACTTAATGGAAAGTAGCCAGCTACTACCCAACGAGAACAAAGAATAAAAAATAAAATTACGTTAGCAGCTATAGTACTCAGCCGACCAATTTTAGTTAATAAATATGAATCACTGAACAAGGATAAATTAACCCAATATGTGATCATTGCAAATAACAAAACTCCAAAAACTATATTTGATGAAAAGTTTTGAATTTCATTCCAATCCATGAAATTTCTCCAATAAAAATTTTTATACTAATTATCTTCTAATATACCATTCTACTAAAAAATTAATTGATTTTGTCTATTTATTAAGGTTCTTAAATTATATCCAATTATTGGAATTATATTTCGTAAATAATGAAAAATTAGAATTGACATTAATTTATATTTCAAAGTAGTATAAGGTTAATTTTGATTAAATTAAAGTACTATGTCCTTACTAAGAAAATATGAAATAATGATTCTTTTAACTGAAGAATTTAATGATAGTGAATTAAAAACATGGGTTTTCAATTATGCAAAAAACTTAAGAAAATTTAGTGTGTGCGATATTTCTGTCATTTCTCGTGGGAAACATAATTTAGCATATCCAATTGATACTAAAATGAAGGGTAACTATATCCAGTTAAACTTCTCAAGTATGCCCAAATATATTAGTAATTTTTCGAATATTTTAAAAATGGACTCTAATGTCTTAAGATTCTTAGTCTTTAATAAACAATTATAATTTTATTAAAATATTTTAATAAAATTATTTGTAATTAGAAAGAAGCTATGATAAAATGTGATTAGTTAATATATCCTCAGTAGCTCAGTGGTAGAGCAATCGGCTGTTAACCGATTGGTCGTAGGTTCAAGTCCTACCTGGGGAGTACTTATAAAAAAAGCTTATAGATGAAAGAAAATCTAGATAAATTAAAAATTGGAAATAAATTTTTTAACTCTCGTTTAATGTTGGGGACTGGAAAATACAAAACAACCAATGATGCCATTCAGAGTATCGAAACGAGTGAATGTGAGATTGTGACAGTAGCCATTCGGCGTCTACCGACTGATCTTAAAAATGATAGTACAAGTTTTTTAAAAAAATTAAATTGGGACAACTTGTGGTTATTGCCTAATACGGCTGGATCACAAACAGCTGAAGAAGCTATTCGAATGGCTTTTTTGGGACATGAACTAGCCTGTCAAATTGGACAAGAAGACAATTTTTTTGTTAAGTTAGAGGTTATTTCTGATCCAAAATATTTGTTACCAGATCCAATCGGAACATTAAAGGCTGCTGAATTTTTAATTAAAAAAGGTTTTACAGTATTACCATACATAAATGCTGATCCAATGCTAGCTTTACATTTAGAAGATTTAGGATGTGCGACAGTTATGCCACTCGGCTCACCTATTGGTTCAGGTCAGGGCTTAAATAATTTATCAAATATTCGAATCATTATAGAAAATGCGAGTGTTCCGGTAATTGTCGATGCAGGTATCGGAACTCCAAGTGAAGCAACTCAGGCAATGGAAATTGGTGCTGATGGAGTTTTATTAAATACGGCTGTTGCCCAATCAAAAAATCCAGCACAAATGGCTTTAGCCATGAACTTAGGAGTCCAAGCAGGTCGTATTGGTTATCTAGCAGGTCGAATGGATAAAAAATATTATGCTAATGCGAGTTCACCTCTAGAACAAATAAGTAAATTACAATAATAAATGATAAAAAATTAAATGAAACAGGTCGGTTAATTTCAATTTTTATCAAATTGTCTTTAATTTAACAATTTGATAAAAATTTTAAGATAGTTAGACCGATAAATTAGCAGCTTATAAGTAATATATAATTAATATGCTAAACCTAAACTTCGAGTTGTTTCTGCTCCTAAGTAAACTCGAACACTTAAGAAATCAGTAGGACAAGCTGTTTCGCATCTTTTACAACCTACACAATCTTCCACTCGTGGTGATGAAGCAATTTGACCAGATTTGCATCCATCCCATGGAACCATTTCTAATACATCTGTAGGACATGCTCGTACACATTGTGTACATCCAATACATGTATCGTAAATTTTAACAGTATGAGACATAATTTTTTATAATTTTATTAGATTTTTTAAAAAGTCAAATATGACTGAAATTTTTCTACTTTCCTTTGAAAATACGAAAATTAACGTGTTAAACGTTGAATTTGTTGAATAGCTAAACGACCTATATTAAATAAAGCCCATGA
>Ga0316189_10000776_pt1 | contig 31987 bp, 26 predicted proteins | sample LowCovwburrow_MG_FD_204930 | JGI IMG/M metagenome (GOLD analysis project Ga0316189, IMG submission 204930) | Coastal sediment microbial communities from Maine, United States - Lowes Cove worm burrow | ecosystem: Environmental > Aquatic > Marine > Coastal > Sediment | place: USA: Maine...
GTGGACATAGGCATGTCGATGGTCTCGGCATGGCGAGTCCCCTGGTCGATGACCTTGGGTGGAGGCCTTCGCAGCGCGCTGCGTCAGGTTCGCGAGCGCTGGCACGGCGGTGCGTTGCGCGATGTACATGAGCAGACGCGAGCACCGATGAGTCCAGGCGTGCCCGGCCTCGCCGCGCAACTGGGCCCACCCCGCAAGCAAAGCGGGTGGCAGAACACTGGCATCCATCCCATCGGTCACGACCGGTCTCCGGCCATTGTCGTGCGCAACCGCCAGCGCCGCGGATCGCTGGCGCTGAGCTACAAAGGCGCGGGGATTCGCTCGCTGACCCATTCGTTCGTCGTCCGGGCCGGCCGATGTCCGCGCTACCTCGCAACGCTGAGTGCGGCGGTGCCAAAACCGATCGATGTTTTGTTCGACCACCCCTCCAACGAGTGGCGCTCGCATGAGCTGGTCGGTGGGGCACGGCTGGTGGCGGCGCTCTTCGAGGCTCGTCACGCGACCGGCTGGCACGCGCTGGGACTTGCGGTCGACGGCGAGCCCGTTGCGAGCAGCGTCCCGCTGCGGATGTGGCTGCCCCGGCAGGCGGCCGTGGGCCGTGCGTCGACCCGGTTGGTCCCGTTGTGGCGATTGTTTGGCGACCGGGCGCTGGTCACTCAGGCGCAGCTGGAACACATCGCGCGCGCCGTATTTCGGCCGCTCCCAGCCTTGCTGCATCCGCGCGGTGCGTGGAGAAGGCAGGTGTTGGCGCGCGCATACCAGCTCCGCAAACAACCGGTGATCTACGAGCATGCCACCAAAGCCAAGCTTCGCGTCGGCCACCTTTGGTCGCAGCTGCTCGACGATGCCGCGATGCAGGCGCGCGCACAGGAGATCGACGGCACGGCTGCCACCGTCGTGCAGCATTGGTTGCAGGAGCTGTACGACTGCAATGGGCACGCGGTGAGCCTGCCCGCGGTCGACGGTGCGCTCGATGGTGTGCAGCGCCGCTTCGCCTACTTGCGTGAGGCCTACCAGGCCAACGAAGCAACCGCTGTCGTGCTGCTGGAGTCGGTCGGGCGCGCCGCGGGTCGGACGTTGGGTCTGCTGCACGGGACGGGCGGTCACTGCCTGGGCCGCAGGATCAAAGTTCGCGACGCGTCTGCGAACGAGATTCTCGAACGCAGCGGTTTGGCCCTGCGTATGGGGGCTCCGGGCGGCGGCTGCACGGCCCCGCGGAACGCAACGGTCGCGGGGGAGTGGGTCGACACCGCGCACTTGTTCAACCCGGCGATCGATCCGCTCGCTCGCCTGGCGCGACTTGGTTCGAGGTTCGCCCCGACGTGGTTCCCTTGGGCGGCCGATCGGGCACGCGCTCGTCTACAGCGCAGCGATGTTCGCCTCGCCGAGGAATCGATGACCAAGCTCGACGCGGTCGTGACCGGAAACCTCGAGCTCGTCGGCAGGGACTACGCACGGCGCGATGAACTCCGGGCACAACGCAAGCGTCTTGAAGACCGGCTCGCACAAGCGCCCGGCGATGCGGACACGCGCGACCGCATCCTGGCGCTGGAGGCCCGCGCTGCGCAGCTCCGCGCGTCTCTTCCTGCGCTGCACGGAGGGGCTGCGAGCATGGCGTTTATCGAGGCGTACGAGAGTGCCCGCGCGCTTTGACCGTCCGCGTCTCTTCGGTACCCGAGACCATTGATGACCCGATGGAGTCGCTGGCTTATCGACGTTGAGATCTCCCGAGCACTCACGTGCCCGGACTCCGGTCCGCGGGATCCTTCCACGTGCCCATCTGCCCCCACTTGGTCGGAAGGCAACCTGACGCCACCGTCGCGCGCTCCATGCACGTCGCGCGGGCCTTCCATTCATCGGGCATCTCGGCCGCCTCCTGCTGGCCATGCTTGACGCACGACTCGTACGTAATCTCGACCAGCGTCGGATACGCCTGCATGGAGGTGTTGGCTTGCGAGAGGCGACGTGCATGGTCGCAGGCAGCCTCGGGGTCTGGGCCCGCAGGGCGCTTGTCGGTGGCGGCCGCAGGGGTGTCGGCGGCCGCGGGAGTGTCGTCGGCGCCCGAACATCCCGTAAGCGTCACCAGGATGAGGGCGATATTGAAGGCGCGCGGCATCATGTTCAACAACGCGCAAGACCGCCGAATGCCTCAGGCCAAGGACTGTGGGAGCTACGCCTTCGCCGACCCGCCCAAAGCGCGCTCAGTCGCGGGACGCCGTGTTCGGGAGCGAGAGATCACCCGACAGGATGTCGTGGACCTCTTCGACCCGCAGCGTGGGCGCGAGGCCCGACGCATCGACGCGCATGGTCGCCGTGAGCGCGTCGAAGTTGAACGCGTTTGTGTTGGGCAGGTGCCAGCCCGGTACCAGGACGGTCAGTCGCTCGCCGCGGGCAAATGCGTGAAAACCCGGAGAGTCCAGGAGCATCGGCATGGGTGACGTCGGAGGACGAGGCGTGTCGCCCGCGGGGGGAATCGAGAGGCCCGCAGCGGAGTCGGCGTCGTCGACAAGAACGGCCCAGTGCACGTGATAGACGCCTCCGTCGTCGCCGTACTCACCGTTGAGAGACTCGTCCCACAGGGGGGTGTCGTCGAAGTCCGGGTGCGAGGTTACGGCCAGGGCAAGGATCCCGGCGGCGTCCACGAAGCCCACCTCGCTGGGGTCGATCGTGGTCGGAAAGACGTAGCCGAGCACGGGGGCACCATCGAGCGCACCCGCTGGCTCTGGGATGGACGTGGCGATCGGCGAGGCAGTATCGATGGTCATGACAAACGTCGCGACGTCGCTTCGGTAGGTCGCCTCGGTTGCGGTGACGTCGAGCGTGTCCGGGTCTTCGGCTGCGTCCGGCCATGCTCGCTGCGCGGCCCGGTCGAGTCCCGCGGGGGAGACGGTTGGTGCTCCCTCATCAAGGGCGGAGAAGATGGACTCGACCCCGAGCAGCGGCGCATCGTCGAGCACCTGCACGCGCATCGCGGCGGTGAGCGCACCGACGTCGAAGTCTAGCGCTCGCCCGACCCTGTCCAGCGGCACGACAACGCGAAGGCTGGCGCCGTCTTCGACGACGGTGAAGCCGGGCGAATCGAGGTACATCGGCATGGGGGCGGTCGGAGGCAGCACCTGAGGGTCGGGCGCCTGTGCGACGGCGAGCCCGGCGGGCGCCCGGTCGTCTGATACGAGCACCGCCCAGTGCGCGTGGTAGACGACGCCATCGTCGTCGTAGGCGCGGTTTCCATCCTCGTCCCACAAGGGGGTGTCGTCGAAGTCCGGGTGCGAGGTCACGGCCAGGACGACATCCCCGTCCACATCCGAAAACCCAACCGCGTCCGGAGGCAAGGTGGTGGGGAACACGTAGCCAAGCACGGGCGCCCCATCGACAGATCCGGCGGCCTCAGGAGCGACGGAGCCCGCGTTTCCGACGGTTTCGACCTCCAAGATGAGCGCGTCGAGTTCGGCATCGTAGCGGGCGTCGAAGGCGACAAGGTCAAAGGCGGGGTCGATCGGGGCGCCGCCTGTCGAAGTCGAGGATTCGGAACCCTCGCTTGTGTCCCCGTCGGCGGTCGTGGAGCTGGCTGGGTCAAGCCCCGTACTCGACGACGGTTCGGTGGACGCAGTCGCCTGAGGGCCGCTCGTGGTGCCCTCTGCCGATTCCGTGGGGTCGGAGGGACAGGCGCAGAGCAGGAGGAGGGGGGCGAAGAGACTGGAGGTTGACGTCTTCATGGTTTCGACTCGAAACTTAATGAGGCCGCGGTCCCTGCTTGTCAAATGGTTTGTTCTCGATACTATTGTCGGGTGAGCGACGCGCACCGCCTGCTCGAGCGAATCAGCGCCCTCTTCCGGGCGCAGCTGCGACGCGTGAGCACCGACCACGGGCTCAAGCTGGTGCAGCTGGAGGCGTTGGTCTATCTCGACTCGGCGAATCGCTACAGCGACACGCCGCTGGCTCTCGCCGAATACCTGGCGCTCACCAAGGGCACGGTGTCGCAGACCCTCAAGACCCTCGAGTCGTCTGGCCTGATCACGAAGACACCTGACGAGGAAGACCGCCGCGTACAGCACTGCGCTGTCACGGCTGATGGGGCGGCTGTCGTTGCGAGGGCACTCCGAATTCCCGCCGACGATGGCGCCCCTGGCCTCGAGTCTGCCCTGCGCAGTGTGCTGCGTTCCTTGCAACACACCGCCGATGCGCGGACGTTCGGCGTCTGCAACAGCTGCATCCATCACCAAATCGATGGCGGGAGCACCCGCTGCGGCCTCACCGGAGAGTCACTCCGCAAGGCCGACCGGGTCAAGATCTGCCGCGAGCACGAGCCGGCGACGCGCAAGACTTGAGGGACACTTTGAAGCGGCCACGCGGTCCTGACGGGAGTCGAAGCGTCCGGGCATTGAGCCCAACGAAGTCGTCGGATGCCACCACCTGCACAGTCACACGATGCCGGGCAGCCGCCCTGGTCAGTGAGGCTAGCGTCGGCTAGCGTCCGCCCCCATGAGCACCCTGCCGGCGCACCTGCTTTCCGATCAGGCCACCATCGCTGAGGACGGCGGGTTGAAGATAGCCGGCGTGGACGCAGTCGAGATGGCGCAGCGCTTCGGGACGCCGCTTTTCGTGTACGACGAAGAGCACATTCGGGCGCGCTGCCGCGAGGCTTGCAGAGCATTCCCCGACGGGGTCGCCTACGCCAGCAAGGCCTTCTTGTGCGCCGCGGTGGCCAAGCTCGCACACGAAGAGGGCATGTACATCGACGTGGCCTCGGGCGGCGAGATGCACGTGGCACTGACGGCCGGGGTGCCCGCGAACCGCCTCGTCCTACACGGCAATAACAAGAGCGAGGCCGAGCTGCGCCACGCCATGAAGCACAAGGTGCATCGCATCGTCGTCGATTCGTTCGACGAGCTGGACCGCATCGAGGCGCTCGCCGACGCCGAGGCACTCGCTGCTCCCGACATCCTCTTGCGCATCACGCCAGGGGTTCAAGCCCACACGCACGAGTTCGTCATGACGGGCCAAGACGACTCGAAGTTTGGCTTTGGGGTGCGTGCCGGTCACGCCGCGACGGCCATTGAGCGAGCCATGGCCAGCAAGGCCATGAACTTGATCGGCCTGCACGCCCATGTCGGCAGCCAGGTCTTCGACGTCACCTCGTTCGAGAAGGTCATCGAGGTGCTCGCGCCAATCTTCAATCCGCTGGGTCTCGAAGAACTCTGCATTGGCGGTGGCCTCGGCGTCGCCTACGTCGAAGGCGACGCGTCCAGCAGCCTGCTCGAATGGGGCGCGGCCATCCAGCGCGCCTGCAAAGCGGGTGGCATCACCGGGAGAATTACGGCGGAGCCGGGCCGCGCTATCGTGGCCGCATCCGCGCTGACGCTGTACCAGGTCGGCACCATCAAGGACATTCCGGAGGTGCGCACCTACGTCTCTGTGGACGGCGGCATGAGCGACAACCCGCGACCGGTCCTGTACGGAAGCGGCTACGAGACCTTCCTGCCACGGGCCACCAACGCCCCGCGACCCAAGACCATCCGCCTGGTCGGCAAACACTGCGAGTCCGGCGACCTGCTCGTGCGTGAGGGCTCCGTGCCCAACGACATTCGCGTCGGTGACATCATCGCGACGCCCGTGACCGGCGCCTACGGCTACTCGTTGGGCTCCACCTACAACAAGGTGCCAAGGCCTGCGGTTGTGTTCGTGAAGGACGGGGAGGCACGCGAGGTCATCCGCCGAGAGACCTTCGAGGACTTGTCGCGGCTCGACGTTTGAGACCTTGAGTGGAACCTTGGGTCGGTTGCGCGTCTGGTCCAGCACGAGCGCCTCTGCGAAGCGGTGCTTCGGGAAGGTCGACGACTGGGGTGGGTGAGCCGCGCGCACCGAGTCGCCACCCCGTGCAGTGGCTCTTGCACCCGGCCGCACCGCTCGATGCAGGCCTAAACCGCTACGCCCACAAAAGAATGATTTACTAGGATTGCAAAACTAACAAAAACCATATGATACTGGTGGTGCCCTTGATGTTATGAAACACTACTGTCCGATAATTATTAGCGTTTTATCCGCTGTCCCTGCGTGTAGCACTCCTGGCGCCCCGTCGAGCGGCGGCGGAGCGGATGATGCCCCCGTCGGCACGCCCGAGCCGCCAGCGGCGCTGTGTGCCGACCCGCAACCACTGGCACATGGGGATGCGCTTTGGGCCAAGGCACCGTTTGAGCCGCCGACCCAAGGCGGGCCCAGTGATGATGATTCCGACGACGGGGACGATGACGAGCCCGGTGGCGCGGGCAGCTTCTTGGTCAACCCGGATGGTGGAAGCGGCGGCGCGTTCGAGTGCGATCTGTGGGCGCAGGACTGCCCCCGCGGGGAAAAGTGCATGCCCTGGGCAAACGATGCCAGTGGGGTCTGGAACGCGACTCGGTGCAGCGAGGTCGACTCGATGCCGGGCATGAGCGGCGACGCGTGCACGGCCGAGGGGAGCCCGGCCAGCGGCATCGACAGCTGCGAGCTCGGTGCCATGTGCTGGGACGTCGATCGAGAGCTCGAAGGGTCGTGCGCGAGCATGTGCGGCGGCAGCCCCGACATGCCCGCATGCCCCGACGGATCGTGGTGCTTCACGGGGTACGACGGGAATATCGCGCTCTGTCTCGATGACGCCTTGTGTGTCGACGATGGCGCGTGCCGCTGCATGTGCCCCGAAGGCACGGACCCGGACTGCAGCCCCGAGCAGTGCATGCCCAAGTCCGAGGCACCTCAAGACGACCCTGTCGCCGACCCGCCCGAGTTTCGTGCGGGCGAGGCACCCCTGTGTCCGGACACATTCGATCCGGTCGTCATGTACATGAGCAATGACGACAGCAACTCGCAGGCCTCGCCGATCCTGGCGCGCAGGCTGATCCATGAAGGGATCGTCGTGCCGCTGTCGGCGATTCGGATCCACGAGTTTATGAACTACTTCGAGTTCCCGGGCGCGGAGCCCGAGCCTGGACACGCGGCGAAGGTGTCGATGCAGATGCGTCGCACAAACGCCGACCTCGGCGAGTTCACGCTGGTGCTGAACGCACAGGCCAAGACCCTCACGGACGAGACCCGACCGCCGATGAACATCGTGTTTTCGCTCGATACTTCGGGGTCGATGAGCGGGCTGCCCATTGAGCTGCTCAGGGATACGCTCACGGCCGCTGCCGGGGCGCTGCGCGAAGGTGATGTGGTGTCCGCGATCAGCTGGACGACCGTGCAAGATGTCATCCTCGACGGTCACGTCGTGACGGGGCCGAACGACCCCACGCTGATGACTGCGATTGCGGGAATCGATTCCGGCGGCGGCACCGACCTGCACGCTGGCTTGGTCAGCGCGTACCAGCTCGCCAACACGCACCTCATTGACGACGGAATCAACCGGGTCGTCCTGGTCAGCGACGGCGGCGCCAATGTCGGCGTCACCGACATCGACCTCATCGCCAGTGAAGCGAGCGGCGAGAACGGTGGCGGGATCTATATGGTTGGGGTCGGCGTGGGCACAGCGGCGAGCTACCGCGACGATCTGATGGACCAGGTCACGGATGCTGGCAAAGGCGCGTACATCTACATCGATGAAGCCGCGGAGGCGAACAAGCAGTTCGGCGTGCGCTTTGTGGCCAACATGGCTGTCGCCGCTCGAGACGTGCGGATGAAGCTGACCTTGCCCTGGTACTTCGGGATCAAGACGTTTCACGGCGAGGAGTTCTCATCGGACCCCACCGAGGTTGAGCCGCAGCACTTGGCGCCGAACGACTCCATGACGTTTCACCAGATCGTCGCGGCATGCGACCCGTCTTTGATCACAACGTGTGACGAGGTCACCGCGCGCGTGGACTATCTCGACCCGCTGACAGGCGCCGCGGAGTTCTCGACGACGACGATACCCATCGATTCGCTGGTCGCTGGCCCCGCGGAGTTGCTGCGCAAGGCCGACGTCGTCGTCGGCTACGCCAAGGCGTTGATCGTGATCGCGCAGCTGGCCGCGGAGTCGGACTACGTCGCCGCCCACCTGGTCGCGACCAACATGGAGGCATGGGCTCGCGCGGCTGCGGAGGCGCAGTCGGACCCCGAGCTCGATGAGATAGCGGACCTGATGGAGGCGTACGCGGCGCTCTTGTCGACCCGCTAGTGCGGCGACGGCTAGCCGTCCATCGGAGGCGGCATCGGCGGGGGCATCGGTGGCAACTCGCCAGTGGTGTCGTCGTCGCCCGTGGTGCCGTCGTCGCCCGTGGTGCCGTCATCGCCCGTGGTGCCCTCACCGCCTGTGCTGTCGCCACCCGTGCTGTCGCCACGCGTACTGTCGCCCGCGGTCGCGGTCGCGTCGTCCGTTCCATCCTCGGCGGTCGGATTGGGCATCGGGGGAGGAGGGCCTGTCTCGTCGCCCGCGTCGGCGGACTGGCCGTCGGTCACTTGACCGTCGTCTGGGTCGACCATCGGTGCGACGGAAGTGTCCGCGCCGCCGGTTGCATCGTCGTCACCCGCATCATCGCCACAGCCCGACACCGAGAGCGAGACCAGGAGTGCGCCGAGCGCCGGGCGGACCACGGCATCGACTTTCGGCGTGGGGGTAGGTCGGACGCGCTTGGGGCTGGACACACAGCGATGGTAGCCCGCGCCGAGGCGCTGGCAAAACACCAATGCGTTGCCAGGCAGATCCGTGAAGGCGTCCTGGTACGCTGCAGCCCTGAACTTCTTCGCTCACGCCTGCGTTGCGCGCCATTTCGACCCGGAACCCCGGTTTGTTCTTGGATCGATGCTCCCCGACCTTGCGACCATGGTGGCGTCGCGGCACTGGACTTCAAACGATGAGCGCGTCACAGCCGGGGCGAGAAACCATCATCGAGCCGACAGCGTGTTCCATGACCACCCCGTGTTTGTGCAAATGTGCGCGCAAGCCCGAGACGCTCTGCGCAGTGATGGGCTGGCCCGCGGGCCGACGCTAGCGGTGGCCCACGTCGGCATCGAGCTGCTGATCGATGGTGAGCTTGCCGTGGATCGAGAGGCGGTGGCCGCGTTTGAACAATCGCTCGTTGTCGCGGATGACCCGAGTCTCGTTCAGTGGGGCGAGCACGCCTCGACCGCGAACTACCAAACACTGGTGCGCCGACTCCGAAGCAGCGCGCTTCCAACCGCATACCGAGACGTGGAGGCGGTGGCTCCACAGCTGCAGCGCATGCTTGCCCGTCGCCCACGCTTGGCGATGGCGGAGTCCGACGTGCCTATCGTTGCGCGATGGCTGGCTCGGGTTCAGCCCGAGGTTGCACGTCACGCGCGCGACATCGTGCACGCGGTGATCGCTGGGGTGGAGCAGCCCGCACCGAGTCCATCCTCGCGCCGCTGATCGCCTCAGCGTTCGTCCCCCGAAAGAACCCTTCCGCACGCGGCAAGGTCGTGTCCCTCGATCGCGATCTGCTCGTCGCACAGCCAACCATCGATCATCGTGCGCAGGGACTTGCGGGCCCGCGGGTCGACGATCTTGTCGAGCATCGTCCAGGCCTCCTGAGCCAGCACGGTGGCTTCGTCGGGCTCGTCGGGCCACAGCAGGTCCGCGAGCCACAGGCGGGCTTGGACACCAACCGTGAAGATGGCGGGCGGCGGGGTGTCGAGCACGCTGCGGTAGTCGACGCAGGCACGCAGGACGGTGCGGGCCTCTTCGAAGCTCTCCTCGCGCACGCGGAGCGCACCCAGCTGAAAGCGGCACAGCAAGCTGTCGACGTGCTGAGTCCCGAGTGCACGATCGTAGCCCTGGGACGCGGCCGGGATATGCCGCTGGGCCAGCTGAAGCCATCGCGCCGTTTGTTCCGCGGTCGCGCCGCTGCGCGCCGCCGCACCGTGCAGATCCAGAGCCTGCGTACCGAGCATGGACTGGGCTGCCAGGGTCGACAGGTGATCGGCTCCAAAGTGCGACTCCGCGGAGGTGTATGCCTTGTCGAGCTCTTCGAGTGCTTCGCCCCCTTGCCCTTGAGCGGTGAGCGCGTTGGCGAGCCGGTAGCGCGCGGCGATGAGCGACATCGGTCGCTGACGCTGTGGACCCTGAGCCTCGATGCGCGCGACCACATCGCGCATGAGGTCGACGGCCTCGGCGTAGCGCCCCTGAAACGAGATGGCCTCCGCGAGATCCGTCAATCCGTTGAGTCTGCGCGGGTGCTCCGGATCGAGCTTCTTGCGGAAGACGGCGAGCGCCGAGAGCAACGCCGCCTCGGCCCGCGCGGGCTCGACGTTTCTCAGCACGGACCCGACTTGGTTGATGGCGTTGGCCCACCGCAGGCTGTCGGTCCCGAGGTTGTCCGCGAACAGGCTCGCCGCCTTCTCGATGTGAGCCGCCGCGGTGGTGGGGTCGCCCTTGCGCCACAGAACGCCGCCGACAACGAGCTCGTACTCGGCGCGCATCAACGGGTCATCGAGTCGCTCGACCGCGGACTCGGCGTACGTTCGCTCCACGTCGGCGATCTCGAACTGGGACTGTCGCTCGCCGAGCGTCTGCACCAGCGCAATGCGGGCCTGCACCTCGATATACAGGTGACCCGACTCGACCGCAGTCGTGACTCCCTCGCGCAAACTCGCGACCGCTTCGTCCAGCCTATCCAGCGCCATCAGAGCGAGTCCGACTTCGGTAGCCGCCTCGGCCTGCGCAGCCAGCCATCCGTGCTCGGCCGCGACCGCGACCTGCGGGCGGAGAGTGTCGATCACGCGCTCGAGCTGCGACCCACGCTGCCACACGCGTGCGCGGTCGAGGCCGTCGAGGTACGCCATGATCTCATCGCGCTCGCGGAGGTTGGCGACATCGTTGAGCAGCGGAGAACGGGTGGTGATGCTGCGTCCCTGGCAGGACTCGGGATCTTGCTGCTGCTCCACGAGAGCCACGGCGGCGCGCATGTTGTCGAACTGGCCGGTTTGTAGGGCTTCGACGGTGTGGTCCAACGTCGACGCCCACCGTTTGAGGCAGACGCTGCGCGGGTCGACGCGCGGCAGCTCGCGACGCTGCATGAGGCTCTCACAGCTGCGGTGCTCCAGCTGCGCCCACTGCAGGACATCTTCGGTGAGCCGCGGCTCGATCCAAGTCCACGCGCGCGTCCCATACTCGGGTGAGTGGGCGACCAGTGCGGCCCCAACCGCGACGCGATGCTCCGCAGACCAGCGCGCCTCGGCGAGGACGGGAGCCGGCGGACACGGATCCGTAGGCGGCGAACTTGGCCACACAGCCCACGCAGCGGCGGCCAACGCAGCGAGCGTCACGCGTCCGGAAGTCGTGCGCCACAGCGGTACGACCGCGCGCTCGATCGCGCGGACGGGAGCATCCATGGAGGAAAATCGCGCGGTAGGGTCGGGCTTGAGCCCGCGACGTAGCACCGCAGCAATCCGTTGGGGGATGCGACGTCGCGGCGGCTGGAGTTGATTGCTCAGCTTGGCGGCGAGCAGCTCCGCTCCCGACTCCCCGCCGTACGGCGTGATCCCGGCCAACGCTTCGTACAGGGTGACGCTCCAGGCGAACTGGTCCGCGCGCGCGTCGACCGGATCCCCCCGATGCTGCTCGGGTGCCATGTAGCGGGGCGTGCCCGCACCCACTGTCGTGGCCACGTCCACGGGGGCGAGGTCGTCGTTTGGATCGCGTGTGGCGGGTAACTCAAAGAGACTCGCCACGCCAAAATCGACGACCCTAGCGTTGCCCGTCCGATCGATGAGCACATTGCTGGGCTTGAAGTCCCGGTGCACAACTCCGTGCTCGTGCGCGGCCGCGAGGCCTCGGCCCGCCGCGGCGAGCACGGCGACGATCTGCGCTTGCGTTCGCGGCGCTTGAGCAAGCCAAGCGGTGAGGTCACCGCCCTCGACGTACTCCATGGCCAAGTACAGCTCGCCCGCTTCACTACCCACGTCGTGCACGGTCACGACGTTGGGATGCGTGAGCTTGGCCAGCGTGCGCGCCTCGGCGAGCAGGCGGGTCTGTGCTTTGGGGTCGTCGGCGGTGCGCGGCCCGAGGAGCTTGAGCGCAACCTTGCGTCCCAGTCTTGGATCGTGGGCGAGGTACACATCGCCCATTGCCCCGCGCCCGATGAGCTCGATGATCTCGTAGGTGCCGACGACGACCCGCGCTTCGTGCCCAAACATCCGCGCCTTGAGCGATGCCAGCGCAAAGCGCGATTCCAGTCGGGACTCCATCAGCGAACGTCAACGCCACTAGACCGCTACGTGTGACCACGGGTCAACCATCAAGATCGGCAAGCGAGATGGCGACGGCGACGGCGCGCGCTACCCTGCACGCGTGACGGAAGGACAGTTGCTCGCGGCGTGGCGCGAAGGAGACGAAGCCGCTGGAGTCGCCCTCCTCGAGCGGAGCTTCCCGCGCCTGTATCGCTTCTTCCGCAACAAGCTCGAAGGCGATGTCCGCGACCTCGTACAGCAAACGCTAATGCGTTGCGTGGCCGATCGAGACCGATTTCGGGGCGAAGCGCAGTTCAGCACGTTTGTGTACTCGATCGCGCGGTTCGTGCTGCTCGAGCACTTACGCGCGCAGCGACGCGAGTTTGATCCGCTCACGCAGTCCGCAATCGATCTCAACCCATCGCTGAGTGAGGTGGCCGCATCATCGCAGCTACGAGGCCGTCTCCTCGAAGCGATGCGTCGCATTCCGTTGGATCTGCAGACGATCGTTGAGCTCCACTACTGGGAGGGCCTGTCAGGTCCTCAGATAGCGCTCGCTTTGGAGATCCCCGAGGGCACGGTGCGCAGCCGTCTACGCCGCGCCAGGGAGGCTCTGGCTGACGTTATGGCCAATATGCCCGCCCTGCGGGGGGCTGACCTGCATCTCGACCAGTGGATGCAGGAAACGAAGCCGGCCGAAGAAACTTAGAAATACCCGTGATCGAATCCCGGGCTCGCTACGCAAACAATCCGTGCAAGCCAAACACGTTCTTATTGTGGCCCTGTTCGGAGCCCTCGCCACCGCCTGCGGCGCGTCTCCTCAAGAGGTGTGCGACCACATGGGCAAGCTCGCGACCGAAGGGAACAAGGATGCGCCCAAGCCCGACACGGCCGAGTGCGTCAAATCCGTGGAGACCAAGAAGGACATGCAGGGCCTCATGAAGTACCGCACGTGGGCCAACTGCGTCGTCGATGCCAAGACCCTCGAAGCCGCAGAAAAGTGCTGAGCTTGGCCGGGCGGCGAGCCGCTTGAGATTTGTTGCGCGACCGATGGTCGGCGGTTGGTGGGTGCTCCGTGGCGGATGTGGTGTGCGCCGCGATCTGAGTACCGGCCGACCGCACTTTTTGGAGCGCTCAGTCGAACAGACTGCCCAACCCGGACACCGCCGCGAGCGTGAGCTCTACGGGAATCGCGACAATGGTCACCGCTGTATCGGCGGCGTCAACGACGACGCCTGCGGCGCCCACCCCGACGTCCGCGACGTCGTAGGCCAGGTCTGCGGCGCGGCTTGATGGCGCAGGGGCAGGTGGGGTCGAGCCGCCTTCGCGGGCTCGTGTCTCGCGCCCAAAGGATGTCCAGTCGCTCGGCTCGGCTGAGGTCGGCGGTGGGTCGGCCGGCGGCCGCTTGGCCGTTGGCTCGGTAGCCTGGGCCTCGTCGGCCTGTGGTTTACGGGCCTTGGCGCCGTCCAATGCATCGATCGCGGCGGGGACCGGCTTGCCCAGCGCCTTGGCGGCGGCTCGGGCGACAAGAGACAAGCAGCCTCGATCAAACCAGACCCCATGCTTGGGGCAGACCTCGACCTCCACAGGGGCGCCCTGCGGAGCGGCGCGGCGCATGTCTTGCCGACACACTGGGCAAGGGGGGTGTGCGGCGTCCTCGTCGTGGGGATGAACCTCGGCTTTGAGCACCGCCAACAACCGAAGGCCAAGGTCTGCGTCGACAAACACCCCGCTACAACCGCGGCACGCCAGGACCGCGCGGCCGTCAGACTCGGAGCGCTTCAGAACGCGGTGGGGCTCACGTGGGCAGACGCATCCTGCAAACAAGACCCGCCGATTGTAATCGAGCGCGGTGGGGGCGGCCACCATGCTCCGCGGGGGGTGCGCAGGCTTCCTTCGCAGTTGGTTTGGGGGGCGGTGCAATCCGTTTTCCGGCGGGGTGACTCTTCAGGAGTACGGGGCGCTGCGGCATCAGGCTGCGCCCACTGGACCCTCAGACCGAGCCTACCCATGTCACGACAAGTCATCCCCTTCCTCCTCGCGTTCCTGTCTTTGAGCGCGTGCGACAACTCGGAGGCCTACACCAAGAAGGTCGAGCTTCACGAAGGCGTCGCGAAGATCATGGCCAAGACCGACAACTGCGGGCTGATGGAAACATCGCTCAAGACCTGGCTCGAAAAGAACAGCGCCGAGCTCGATAAAGTCCGCGGCGAGAGCAGCAAGGACGACGCGCTGGTTCAGCGCTACAGCGCCGCGCTGACCACCATCAAGGCGGGCGGCGACAAGTGCAAGCTGCAAAAACAGCTCTTGGCCGCAAAGCTATAGGCGCGATCGAGCCTGCTCAGCGGGCCGCCACGAGCGCGGCTTGCAACCGCCGGTCGAAGTCCGCGTGCTCGGACACCGCGACGATCGGCTGCCGAAGCACGACATTGACGAGCGCGATTCCCATGTGGACGAGCTTCGAGCCGAACAGGATGACCGTCGGATCGAGGCGGCTCTCGTTGTCCTTGAGCCACGTCGCCCATGCTTGCCGGAATCCCGTCTCGTAGCTTCGCAGCGCGTACGCGTCGACGAACAATGTGCTGAGTCCATCCGGGGCCAGCTTGGGGTTGACGACGTCCAAAATGGGCGGAACGAAGTCGGCATAGGCGAGCCCGTCGTAGACGACATGCACAATCCCTGGGCCCAAGATTCGCAGCTGCGCTTTCCCATGATCGCCCTCAAGGTTGAGGCCGTGTTCGACGCGGGTAACCTTGATGTCCGCCACCACCACCGGTTCTACGCACATCGGCGCAGGTGATCAAATCGCAGCACAAGCGGAAGGCGCGCGTCGTGAGCGCGATGGTGTGATCTTGTCAGCCAGCGCGCCGTTCGACGACAATGCCACCGTGTCAGCGATCGAGTTTGACGAATCGGATTGGCCGTTGCTGCGTATCAACTTCACGGCGGGGCCAAACGATGAAGAGTTCGACGCGTACTTGCGGCGCTACGATGAGGTCTACGTCCGTCGCGGTCAGCGCTACGGCTTGATGATGGTGGTGCACGCAGGCATGCCCATGACCAAGACGGCGCACGCAAAGCAGCAGGCCGAGTGGATTGGGAACAACGAGGATGTCGTCCGGCGCCTCTGTGCTGGTATCGCGTTCGTCCTGCCGTCGCCACTACACCGCGGGGTGCTCAGAGCGATACTTTGGATGCAAGGTCTGCCCGTGCCCTACAAGGTCTTCGATGATCCGCAAACTGGTCGTGTTTGGCTGCAGGGCTTGCTCGGCGAGGGCTCCCAGGGGGGGCCTCGCCCCTAATAGGTGCGGGAGGCCGCGGTGGTTCACGGCTCGAGACATACGTCGCCGTTGTGCCAGCGGGGGTCATCCCCGACGAGGCAGGTGATGTATGCAGCGTCCAATCCATCGCGCCCGGCGTTGGGCCCCACGTGATAGATGCGTACGACGAGCGCGTGCATGGATGCCTCGACAACCGCGAAGCCCAGCACGCCATAGGCCTCGAACGCGGCGACGTTTTTCGCCCTCGCGCTCCGGCCCTTCATTTTGCCCCCCGCGCCCGACACAATCTGGGCGGCACGGGGTGAGCCCGAGCCTGGCTCGGGGGCGAAGAACTGCAGGTTGTGATCGTGACCCGAAGCCAGCAGGTGGCTGCGGCCGATCACCTTGCTCTGTAACACTGCGCTGTAGCCCTTCCCGGGCCACAGCCGCAGGCCCCCATCGAGGAATCTCCCCGCGTTGCCGTGGCTGCCGTTGGAGCGCTGAGGGTGGTGCGTCAGCACGAGCTTCCAGCGTGCGTCCCTGCGCCCGGTGTCGTCGAGGACTGCGTCGATGCCCGCGCCGCGACAGCGGGGGCCCGAGCGTCGGGCGCGGCACTTGTGCACGAGGTAGTTGCTGTCCAGGGCCCACAGCTCCACGGGGCCTGCGACGAAGTTGAAAAAGTGAGCGCCGCCTCGTGTGTGGAGGCTATCGGCGTGTCGATCGATCCACTCGAACTGACGCTCGATCCGTTGATTGTTGGCGGGGCGAAGCGGTCCGGTGACCGAGCCCCAATCATGGTTACCCGCGACGAAATACTGCGGCCCGACAAATGACCACGCGCGTGAGAAGTTCGAGAGAAAGGCCTCGTCGGTTGCGTTGTTGACCCCCGACTCGTAGACGTTGTCACCCAAGAAGACCCCGAAGTCGCAACCACCCAGTGCAGTGCAAGCCTCTCGTGCGCCCTGGGCAACCAGCTGCGCGGGTGCGCCGACCTTGTCTCGTGCGTCGCGCGGACGCACACCAGCATCGCCCACCAGCACGAATCGAATGGGCCCTTCCGAGGATTCGTGCTGCACATCGAGCTCTCGACGCCACGCCCGCGACGGAGCCGCGGAGGCGCTCGGGGGGGAGGCGGCAGCGGGGCCGGGGGCACTGGGAAAGTCGATGTCGCGCAGTGCGGGGGCGCAGGCTGACCCGAGGCTGGCCGCGAGTCCGAGCGCGACGAGCAGGCGATGTCGTGGAGGTCTCAAGGGCGCCAGTCCGGGTTGGCTTCGTCGGTTCGGCGTGCCGGCTTGATTGGACCGAGACCGCCCAATAGTCTCGCGCCATGCGGATCGTCACGATACTTGGAACGTCCAGGCCGGGCAACTACACCAGTCACGCGCTGGGATTGGTCAACGACGAACTGCGCGCCCACGAGGCGGAGGTGACCACCTTCGATCCCGCGGAACTCGTGCTCGGATTCCCTGGAGTCGAGGGCGACGGCGCAGATGCGGAGTTGCTGACGGCGGCGGTTGCGGCCGCCGACGGCGTGGTCTTGGCGACCCCGGAGTATCACGGCGGATATGCGGCGATGCTGAAGCTCATCCTCGAGAACCTCGGCTTCCCGTCGGTGCTCGCGGGCAAGCCCGTCGCGCTGCTCGGCGTTGCGGCCGGTCGGATCGGCGCGATCAAGTCGCTGGAGCAGCTGCGTAGCGTCTGTGCTCACGTGGGCGCCATCGTGCTGCCGGGTTCCGTGTCGGTCGCGGGCGTCCGCAATGTGTTCGGCGCGGACGGCACCTGCAACGACGAAAAAGCGGGGGCACAGATCCGCGGCCTCGCGACCAAGCTGACGACGTACGTCGCCAAGCACGAGTGTCCTGACGCGAGCACCGAGCGCGTCGCGCGTGGGTAGGCAGCGAACCGTCGGCGCGGTGTGCTCACGTCGGTCGCCTCGCTACGGGCTACATCACACGTGCGGTCGCCCGGGTTCTAACCGGTGTTCGCGGTTTGGGGTGTCGCACGAGGAGCATTCGTGTCAGGTTCGGGCCCCCGACCCCGCGGTATCTTGATGAGCAACGACGTCACCCAAGCGCCCTTTGGTACGGTTTTTGGCGAGCACCTTCCGATCGCCCGTTTCGACGGCGACCAGTGGAGCGCTGCCGAGGTCGTGCCCCTCAACTCTGTTCAATTTGGCCCGCAGACGCACGCGCTGCACTACGCCAGCGCTTGCTTCGAGGGTCTCAAGGCGCATCGTCAGACCGACGGCAGCGTCGCTCTGTTTCGCGCCGAGAAGAACGTCGCTCGCCTGCGCGGGAGCGCTGAGCGTCTCGTGCTTCCCGTGCCGCCGACGGCGCTGTGCGAAGAGTTGTTCTCGCTCGCTGCATCTCGCAACGCAGATGTCACGCCGCCCGCTCCGGGATCGTTGTACCTGCGGCCGACGCTCATCGGCACCGATCCCAACATCGGCGCGGCGGGCAAGCCCTCCAAGACGGCGGCGCTGTACGTCATCGCCAGCCCCGTGGGCGAGTACCTCCCGCCGCACCCGCTGCGCATCCTCGTCGAGACCGAGCTCCCACGGACGACGCCTCAGTTTGGCGTCGTCAAAGCGGGCGCCAACTACTGCATGGCGCTCGGCCAGTTGACGCGCGCCCGACAGGATTGGAACGCCGACCAGATTCTGTTTGCCGCGGGCGGTCTTGTGGAGGAGACGGGGGCTGCCAACTTCATCTTGCTCGACGAGGGGCACCTGGTCACGCCAGCGCAAACGGACGCGTTCTTGCACGGCATCACCAAGGACAGCCTGCTGCAGCTCGCGCGCGCGCGCGGGTGGACGGTCGAAGAGCGCGGTATCACCGTCGAAGATCTACGTGAGTGGGCAGCTCGACCGACGGGAGAGATGGCGCTGTCGGGCACGGCGGCGATCCTCGGTGGGGTCGGTGAGCTCATCATCGACGGTGAGGTGGTCCAGGTTGGGACGGGCGAGACGGGCCCAGCGACCAAGGCCCTTCGCGCCGAGCTTCAGTCGATTCAGCGCGGCGAGCGGACCTTCGAGTTTCGGTAGCGTGCAGGTGGGGTAGGCGCACGATCGGAGTCGCTCGGCGTGTGCCCTCGGCTGGCGCCGTCGCGTCGTCGAAGCCGGGCTCGATCTTTTTCTCCGGAGAAGCGATCAATGAGCCCGCAGGGATCACTGGGGTCGCACCATGCCCGTGCGTCGCCCGAAAATCGTGTCATCCGCCGGCCCGGCCTTCTTCAAGAAGGCACGGTTCGCGCTGGTGCTGGGGGGAGTCCTCTGCCTCCCAGTCCGCAGCGAGGCCACCGTTTGGTGGGTCTCCGATGAAGGAAAATCCGCGTTCAAGCGATATACCGGGGATCACAACGTCGATTTCTCCGAGCTCGAGGTCGGGGACCTAAACGGCGACGGCAAAGCCGATATCTTCAACGCCACAGGGTCGGTGTGGCGCGTGTCTTACGGCGGCAATACCGGCTGGAAGACGCTGATCTCGACCACGGTCACCGATGTCGCGATCGGTGACATGAACGGCGATGGCGCCGACGATGTGTTCTGGCAGGCGGCCAAGAATTGGTACTACAGACCAAACGGCACGGGCTCGGTGGTGAAGCTGGCCGCATCCAAGACCTCGGTGGGTCGGATCCATCTGGGCGACTTCGACGGCGACGGCAAAGCCGATGTGTTCACGGTATCCGGGAGCGACTGGCTGCTCTCCTCGGGGGGGTCCAGCTCTTGGAAGCGGATCAACGGCTCGGACGCTCCGTTTGCGGACCTCCGCTTCGGCGACCTCAATGGAGACGGGGCCACCGACGTATTCACGAGCACCGGCAGCGGCTGGAGGGTCTCGCACAGCGGAACCAGCAACTGGGTTGCCCTCGCGAACTCGAAGAACTCGATTAGCCTCCTCGCGCTCGCGGATGTCACCGGCGACGGCAAAGACGATGTCGTGCTCACCGGCACAGACCACTTTAAGGTCTCGTCGGCTGGCAGGGGATCCTGGAAGACCTACGCGGCGAACCCGGGTCGCGACACCGCGCTGCACTTGATGTTCGCCGACATGGATGGCGACGGTAAGGACGACATCATCGCGGATTCACCGCATCCCGAGCCCTGCAAGGTGGCGAAGGTTCCCGTGAGTTCCTGGCGTGGCGTCACCGGGCAATGGGACTTCACCTGCGAGGACTGGCAAGCAACGGTTGGCAAGGACCTCGTGTCCAGTGGCATCCCGAAGCGCTTTGGCACCGACAAGACCACGTATGTCGACCGCAACGGCGTGAGCCGTGAGGGGGCGTTTACCTACCTCGACCTTCCGTCGGCGCTCAACAAGAGTCAGCACCTGAAGATGTACCACGGGGCCAAGGCCGATCACGGGAACAAGTTTGTCGACGAATACACACTGATCATGGACGTCTGGTTGCCGAACAAGGTCTCCGCGAGGTCGTTCCTCCAGACCAGTCAGTCCAACAAGAACGACTACGACATTGGGCTCGACCGCTACCTGCGGGTGTATTTCCCCCTCAAGTCCGGCACCCGAGACGGGATGACCCCGGTTCCCCGCGGCGCCTGGAAGCGCCTGGCGTTCGTGATCTGGGTGAAAGAGGGTGACACCCGTATGCACTCGTATGTCGACGGCGTGTACCAGTCCTTCGCGAAGGGAACCCACGAGGACTTCAAGAAGGGGGGCCGCTACGCCTTGTACAGCAACTATGGGCTCCTCTTCGCAGACGAGAGCGGCGAGGCTGGCGAGCTTCGCGTTAGCAGTATCCAGTTCCGGAACTACGGCATGACCGCCGACGACGTGAAACTTCTCGGAGGGGCGAAGCCCAACGGCATACCTGTGACAGCGGCAAACGCCAAGACGATCAACCAGCACACTGGCTACACAACACAGCGTCCGCCGCCGCCGCCGCCCTCGGAGTGTCATCGCTGGGAGGACACGTGGAAAGGTCGGATAGACGTCAAGTGCGGCTGCAACGGCTTCCGCGCTTGCAACGTCTGGGAGGCGCTCCCCTCGTGCACGTCGGGAAACTATGAGACCGGTGGCAAGTGTAAATCGAGCACCAAGGCACCCGTCCTCGCCACCTTCGAGGGGATGTTTCAGGACACGGCCGCCCTCGCGGAGGCGGGATTCGAGGCGGTCACGCAAAACAAGTGCGAGACCCTCATGGGTATGGTGCCTCGTCTGTCGTCGATCCCCGTCGACCCCGTCGTCGTGTACAAGACCGAAGATGAGCTGAACATCGAGATCGCCCTGGACGCCCGATCTCTCGCTGACTGTAGTCAAGCCTTCGCCGAAGGCATGATTTGCGCCCTTCCCGACATCCCCCCGCGGGAGCTTCCCCCAATCGTGAAGCAGTCCGATTGCGCACTCGTCCCTGCAGGGCTTCGCAGCACCTGCGATCTGTTCGTGGGGCAGGCCAGCGGCTTCGGCAAGGACATCGAGGCGGTCTGGCGCCTCCCCGCGCTGCTCGCGATGGCGTCCAATGGCGGCGACGCGGTGGAGGTCGACTGGTCCCGCTTTAAGTCGGAAAAGGCCTGCCGGGTGCTTGGGAAGGAAATGACCAAACAGATGGTCAAGGCGCGGATCAGGACGCTTAGCAAGCAGGAGAAGTACTCAAAGGCCTCCGTGCTGAAGTTCATCCTCCTGCTGAGTAAGCTGAAGTTCATCCGCTCCAGCGTCGGTGCCGGAGCCGAGCTCTCCGACAGCCTCGCCAAGGAGCTCTCCGACAAGCTTCACCCCACCATGAAGTAGTCGGGCAGTCGAATCGGGGAGGAGGACTGCTTTGCTTGGGCGCGAGTTCTCGTTGCCCAGGGGAGCAGGCCCCACCGGGCTTCAGCGCTCGTTGAGGAATGCGCGCCAGTGGGTGTCGCTGGGGTAGCCCCAGGTGACGCCATCGTCCGTGGCCGAAGTCGAGACGAGGTCGGGAAGTTCGTCACCGTTGATGTCGAGGGTGGACCAATAGCTTGTGCCGAAGACGTTGAAGCCCGCGCCGTCCCAGCCGCCCTCGGGGACATCCCACGCGGTATGGGCGGCAGCGAAACTGCTGCCGTCGTTGAGGAACGCGCGCCAGTGCGTGTCGTTGGGGTAGCCCCAGGTGACGCCATCGTCGGTGGCTGAGGTGGAGACGAGGTCGGGAAGGTCGTCACCGTTGATGTCGAGGGTGGACCAGTAGCTTGTGCCGATTCCGTTGAAGCCCGCTCCGTCCCAGCCACCGTCGGGGACATCCCACGCGGTATGGGCGGCAGCGAAACCGCTGCCGTCGTTGAGGAATGCGCGCCAGTGTGTGTCGTTGGGGTAGCCCCAGGTGACGCCGTCGTCGGGTGCGGAGGTGGAGACGAGGTCGGGAAGGTCGTCACCGTTGATGTCGAGGGTGGACCAATAGCTCGAGCCGATCCCATTGAAGCCGGCGCCGGGCCAGCCACCGTCGGGGACGTCCCAAGCGGTGTGGGCGGCGGCGAACCCGTCGCCTTCGTTGAGGAAGACGCGCCAGTGTGTGTCGTTGGGGTAGCCCCAAGTGACGCCATCGTCGGGCGCGGAGGTGGAGACGAGGTCAGGAAGGTCGTCACCGTTGATGTCGAGGGTGGACCAATAGCTCGAGCCGATCCCATTGAAGCCGGCGCCGGTCCAGCCGCCGTCGGGGACATCCCAAGTGGCGTGGGCGGCGGCGAACCCGTCGCCTTCGTTGAGGAAGACGCGCCAGTGTGTGTCGTTGGGGTAGCCCCAGGTGACCCCGTCGTCCGTGGGCGAGGTGGAGACGAGGTCGGGCAGGCCGTCACCGTTGATGTCGAGCGTGGACCAGTAGCTTGTGCCGATGACGTTGAAGCCCGCGCCGTCCCAGCCTCCCTCCGGGACGCCCCATGGCATCGCTTTGGTCTCGAAGCGACCGCACGCGATGCACCGCCCTTCCTCACACCCGCATGAGCACGCGAAGCCGTCGTCGGCGATGTCTCCTGCGCAGACGGGCTCACCCGTGTCGGAATCCGCTGTTGCGTCGCCGGAGTCACCATCGACACCGTCGCCGGAACCAGCCGAGTCCGCGTCACCGCCAGCCGTGTCGGACGGCGTACTCGCACCGCCCGTGCCATCGGCCTCACTTGTGCCTCCGGTGCCGTCCGTCCCAGCGTCGGCGGCCGCGCTATCGTCGGAACCGCAGCCCGTCGCAAGCGCGATAACAAGCCCGAATAACGCAGGGGTACTGCTGGTTCGGAGGACTCGTGAACTGTGATGGCGAGCGTTGTGGAAGTCCATGGCGCGTCCCTGGGCACAACGACGGATCGGCCGCCCCGAGGTTGCACCCGGCCGGGCCGAACAGGACTCATCCGCAGAGGCTGTCTGAGAGATCCATGGCAAGCAAATACCAGCGGCCGTTGATCCGGCCGAAATCGAACCGGCTGCCGTCGACGACCGCAGTGTGCGTGATCGCCAGGGCGGCGGCGCGCATCGCCGGAAACAGTGTCTCATCAAGCCCGTGAATCTCGAATGAGGCGTGCCCTTGCACGGGCGTCAGCCATAGCTCCTGAGGGAGCGCCCAGTACTCGGAGCCAAACTGCACCGTCCACACGTCGAACGCACTCGTCTGGGTCTCGAGGACGGTATCCGGGAGCGGCTCGCAACCGTCGGAGTCGATTCGCGCGGTGCGGCCGGGCTTCCAGCGGCCAGCGCGGCGCATGGTCTTGATGACGTCCTCTCCAACGTCACCGGCATAGGCATGGTCGGTGTTGGTGGGGGGCCAGGTCTTGACGTTGTCGAGCATGGCCAGCGCGCCCGGGGTGTGCACCACAAAGACGCCGAGGTCAGGATGGAACAGGGACTCGATCCCCTTGGCTTCGGTGGCCAGCGCAGCGAGGGCCCGGCCGAACGCCCTGGGGGTCATCGCCTCGGTGCTGCGGTAGTCGCCGCCCGTCACTTCAGTCGTCGCGCGCGCCAGGATCGCGTCGACGAGCGGCCGCGTGTGTGCGATCTCCTTCAGCGCGGTTGCGGGCTCGTCTGTGCTGCGGCTGGCGACGCCAAACATGGTCAGTGCCTCGATGGGATGCCCGGCCTCGCGCAGGAACCTGGCGTAGCTGAGCACGCACTCGCCCGTCTCATCCTGACCGCAGCTGCCCCAGCTGCTGTACGCGTCGTCGGTTTGGTGTAGCCCCATGTACGCCAGCACGCTGCAGTCGCGGGCCAGCACGTTCGCCTCGTCGTCCCATCGCACCGCGTCGCACTCCTCGGCGGCTTCGCTGAACTTCCCGGCTTTGAGCAGTGTCACGCCGCGCTCCAGCGATGCCTCGGGAGCAACCTCTGGGGGCGGTTCGTTCGTAGCATCCGCTACGACCGCGGTTGGCTCGGGCGAGGCAGCTGGCTCGGTGACGACCGGAGGAGGCGCGGCGGTGCGGCATCCGATCCCACCAATCAGCGTCGCCAGAGCGCCAGCCCTCGCTCGAACGTGCAGGCCTTGGTTGAACGGCATCGACCCACCCTAACCCCGTCGGAGCGCGAGGCGTCGAACAATCGTTCTCAACGCACACTCGATCGCGCCCTACTTCGGCATGAAGTCGCGTTGCCAGTCTTGCGGACCCGGGGCCTTGCCGGTCATGAGCATTTCGTCCCATTTTTCGTCGTCGAGCCGCTTGAAGTCGTCGGTCACCACCGTGCGGTACTGAGACACGGGCCCGATGAAGGCACACGAGTCGCCCTTGTCGTCTGCGATCGTCATGACCATGACCCGAGGATGGGCCGTCGCAGCGTGCAGCACACGACCGATCGTGTTTCCGGCCGAATCGGCTGGCGTGGTGTGTACATCGGCGATGATCGGCTCGAACTCGAACGCATCATCCGAGGTGTAGAACAGCTCCGTGTACCAGCCATCCCACGAGACGCGCTTGTCGATGCGCGTGCAAACGTGGTCCTCGCTCTCCCACTTGCTGTCGATGAGCCGCTTCAAGAAGAGCTGATCCGCCCTCGGCCGCTTGGTACCCGACAGCTCATCATTGGCGATCGATTCGAGGCGACGGCTGATCTCCGCCCCGCGCTCGAAGAACGCCTGCAAGCGCTTGCGTTTGCTGGCTGGGGCGACCGCGACCATACGACCGCCGATGTCGTGCAGGCGCGCCATCGCGGCAAAGAACTGAGGCTCCGGCTCTACGTACACGTCCGGAAACTCGCACGAAGGGATCGCGGTGAACGACTGCTTGGCGTACAGAATGTTGTCGCGGCGCAGCTCCGCCCAGCTCGCCAGCTGTGTGTTGAGCACCTTGTGCTGCCATGCCTTGGTTTGAAACGGCTCGGGCCGAAGCTGCGGCGTCTCGTTGAAGTTCAGACTACGGATAGCGCCTAGCCACCCGCGGTAGATGCTCACGCCCCACTCGCCGTCGGGAAGCGCGTCGAAGCTCGAGCGCAGCTCGTGCAGCTTGCCTTGGTAGCCCCACTGCATCAGCTCTGGTCGCAGCAAGGCACCAGCGGCGTTGGACCCGAGCGCAAACTGGACATCCATCACGCTGGGCTCGAGGCGCTTGATCGGCTGGCCCGAGCCGTCGGTGAGTTTGTCGTACACGACCTGCCCGAGCACGTCGGAGTCCATCACGAAGCGTTGGCCCATCAGATAGAAATTTCCGGGTCGGTCGGCGGTTTCGCTGCCACCGCCTCGGAGCAACTCCGAGGTGATGCGTTCCGTGCCCGCCAGCAGCGTCGTCACCGTGGGCTTGATATCCGCGTCGTCGAGGGTGGCGTAGGCGTCCAGGTCGGCGGCCCATGCCTTCACGCCTTCGCGAATCGGCGGGAGCTCGGCGTTGTCCTGCTCCCCGACCATGCGCACCAGAATCTCGTCCACCCGGTTCCAGCTCTCGAGGGTCTTGTCGTCGGTCAAAGACGCGAGCAAGACCATGGCGTCGGCACTTTGTCGGTCGAGCACCATCGTCCCGGGTACCTCCGTAGTCCGGAGCGCGCGGAACGGGATGCGGCCCACCCAGGCCATCGCGCGGAAGTACCGCTTCAGCGCGGGGCTCTGCGTGTAGTGCCCGCGGGGCTTGTACATGCTGAAGTCGAGTTTCATCGACTCCCCGATCACGGCGGCATCATGCGGCCGCTCGGCCTTGACCATGCGCACCAGGTCGCTCACCCGCTTGGCATTGTGCGCCCGCGCAGGCCGCTTCGCCGCGGTACCCAGCAGGCGTTGGGCGACGGTGAGAAACACATCGAGGTCGTCCGCGGCTGCCTCCAGCTTGGGGGGCAGCGAGCGACGCTTCTCCAGCCCCCTGTGCAGGCCGTCGAGCATGGACGCGAGCTCGACCATCGCGACCTCGGTTTCGACCTCGATAAGGATGTCGTCGTACGACCGGTGGAACGCGTACAGCATCGCGTCGGCCGTCACCACGACCGGGAGGTGGGCGTGAAAGGCCTCCTCGTACATCAACCCGTAGGGCTTGGGCGCCTGGTCGAGCACAACAAAACCGTTGGCGGCGAGCGTCTCGCCCGCGGGCTCAGGAATTTCGTAGTAGTCGCGAATCTTCGCGAGGTGTCGTGCGTTACGGGCGGGGTACGAGATCGCGTCGACGGCTGCGGCCGCGGGGTACTGCTGCTCGAACGCTTCGAGGGCCATCGTGCTCGCTGCGTCGCGCGCGGTGGCTCGGTCCGTGCGTGCGCGCGCGAGTTCTTCAGCGGACGGCGGAGCGGTGCTCGAGTCGGGTGTGATCGCGTCAGCCGCCGTGCCGCCTGAGCTGCACGCGACGGCGGCAAGGAGCAGGCCTACAACAGTACGGTGGGGGGCATGATTGGGTCTGGCCATGGTGAACGTCACCCAGCAAACGAGACCCCTCAACGGCGCCTTACACCGTGATCGGCTGCCCTACGAAGTCGTGACACTTCGGTGACCGTTCGCGGAAAGCCCAGCAACACAGTCTTGGGGGCGGCGGGTCGTGACCCAGGCCGAGCGCCGCCGTCGATGCCAGGGTGACGGACGCTGGCGCTGCGCTGATGTGCCTGGCCCCTCGGTCACGGCCAGTACAGCAAGTAGTCCCACAGCCGGGTCAGCAAACGCGGTTGACTCGAAGGCACGGCGACAGCCGGCGCGTGTTCGCGATCGGCGTGGGCAAGCAACTCGTACGGAGATCCCTCGGTCTCGCACAAAGGACAACGCGCACGACCGAGGCCGTGTTTGCGCGCAGCCACCACGACATCGAGGACGCGTGCGCGCCAAGCGACCATCGACTCGGGCATCGTTAGGTCTCGAGTGTCGGCGACCCAGTAGTGGCGGCCATCAGGCGTCCGCTCGAGGTAGCGACACTCGACCAGCGCACGGCGCAGACGATCGGGCGCCTGGCTCGGCACCTCCAAGATGTCGGCCCGCAGATAGCTGTGAAAAATCCGGATGAGCTCGCCCGCCGAGTAGTCGCGTGCGATCTCGAGGAGCCCGCTCACCGCATCGATGAGCTGCTCTTTGTGCAACGAGTAGTGAGGGGCGCGGCGCACCGGGCTCGCGCTCTGCGGCGTCGCCGCCGGCTCGACGCTGACGCTGGCCACGGCGGGATGCTCGAAGTTCCAAGCTCGCGGCAACTGGCCATCGCAAAGGGCGCAAACGAACCACTCTTCCTTGACCAGATTCCGCTCACCGCAGTGTTCGCAGCGCCGGAACTCGAAGGCCGAGGTGAATGCACTCGGGTGCGCGATGGACAACCCGTCGAGCGCAGCCGCCACCTGCGCCCAGGAGCTAGGCTCTGGGCAGTATCCCGTGGATAGATTGTTCACCGCCACCACCGAGACGGAGTCGCCATCACGCGCCAGTGTCATCTCGCCTGCCGAGAGCACACGTCCGCCTGCGGCGCATGCCACATGCTCGGAACTCCGAACGTCGACACGCAGACGGCCCGAGGTGTCGATCACGAACGTGGCCACACACTCGGCGGCGTCCATGTCAGAGAGCCACTCGAGCACATCTCGAGGGCGCGTGAGCAGTGCGCCGCCAGGCCCTCCGGCCACGCGCTCCGCTACTTCGGGAGGACCGACGTAGTTGTACTCGCGGGGAGACGTGCTCATGATGCGGAACGGCCAGGCCGTGTCATGCCCATGGTGCGAGCATAGGTCATCGTGGGCCGGGAACGGCATGCCTGCGGACTCCCAGTCGTGACATCATGTTGTTCAGCGAGCTCGGATCGATGAATCACGCCAACTTGCCTCCGGTCGAGAGTCTGCGCTGTTTCATTGCGGTGGCCGAGCATCTCAACTTCCGGCGCGCGGCGTCTGAGATCGCTTTGACCCCAGGGGCGGTCAGCCAGCGGATCCGGCAGCTGGAATCACTGGTCGAGGCTCAGTTGTTCGATCGTTCGTCGCGGCATGTGCAGCTCACGGCGTCCGGGCGCCAGTTGCTACCGCGCGCTCGGGTGGCGCTGGAGGCAGTGCACGCGTGCGTCTGCGACGACGACGACACCGCTGCGCGCCCGGTCCGGTTCTCAGTGGGGACGAGGTTCGAGCTGGGCTTGTCATGGCTCGTCCCGGCTGCGCTGTCGCTTCGGTCCGAGCGTCCGCACTGGACGGTCGACCTCGCATTTGGATCCGGCAGCGAAATCCTCGACCGACTCGACGCGGGCACGGTGGACGCGATCGTTACGAGCGCGCCAACAGCCAACGCGCGCTGGACAGCGCGTGTGCTTCACGAAGAGACGTACGTGCTCGTGGTCTCCCCCGAGCGGGTCGCGGCGGAACCGATCTCGAGTCCGGCGGATGCCGTACGCCATCCGCTGCTCGACATCGACCGCAGCCTTCCACTCGGGCGGTACGCGCAGTCGGTGTCCCCCGAGATGACGTTCGCCGACGTGTTGTGTGTGGGCACGGGGGCGGCCGTGCATGCGATGGCGCGCGCTGGGGCCGGAATTGCGGTCTTGCCCGAGTACATGGTCCGACAAGACCTCGAGCACGGGGCTCTTCGACGTCTGTTCCCCGAGATGGACCTGTTGCGCGACACATTCCGCCTTCTGTATCGGTCCGGCGCCCCCATCGCGGGGGTGCTCGATGAGCTTGCGGCGCTGCTCTCGGCCCGACCGCTGACGTAGCCGGGCGCGGGCGTATACCGGACCTGATCGAGAGCGTTCAGGAAACATGGTTGGTTGCGTGGCGGAGGCGCACCTAGTCTCACGGTATGGTTTGTAGGTATCGATTCAGCGTCTCCATTGTGACCGCCGCGTTGGCGGCGCCCATGGGCTGCGGTCCACACGTGGGCGTGGATCCGGTGGCAGACGGAGGATCGGGCCCGACCGAGGGGTCCTCGGGTGGGTCCGAGCACGCCGACGGCGTCAGCGATTCGACCGGGGGCGGCGGCACTGAGGACTCCTTCGCCACATCAACGACCGGGTCTGCCGCCGAGTCGTCGTCGAGCGACGACTCGACATCATCGGGGCCACTCGACCCATCATCCACGGGGGCCTTCGAGCTCGACTGCGAGGCTCGGTGCGCGGAGCCGGTCGACGGTAGCTGTGTCGGAGACCTGCAAACCTGCACAACAACCTGTGCGGAGACGGTTGGGGGCCATGGCGAGGCGGTCGCCGACGCGTTCGAGACGTGTGTGGCGTCCCAGCCGCTGTGCTTCTCGCTCCTCGAGGATTGCATGTGGTCCGCGCTTTTCGGAGGCGAGGCGGTCGAACAGACGTACGTGCTCCAAGGCACAGCGTTCGACGCCTGGGAAGGCCTCCCCGTCGCCAGCGTGCTCTCGGCGGATCGCGTCACGGTCGACGGGTCTAGCGCAACGATCCAGGACGGCGCGTTCTCAGTCGAAGCTACGCATACCGGCACGTTCGACGAGTTTTGGAACCCTCGCACCTTCTACTTGTTCGTCGACGTCGACGAGGATGGCGCCTGCACCCCAGGGGTCGATCACGTGCAGTCATGGTGGATGCAGAGCCTGGGCGCGGACTTCTCCGAGCCGACGTTTGTCCTCGAAGCAACCGCAGCGGCGGCCTCCCAAGACGCCCTTTGCGCTCAGTTTTGAGGTTCAGCGCCTGAACGCCCCAGGCGCTAGCGAGCCTGCGAGCCTTCGCTCACAAGGGCTAGAGCCCGTGGAAAGAGTCTCGCGTCTCAGACCCTTCGGCCTGACGGCGCAGCCAAAGCACCAATCCGACCACGTGCGCGCCAATGAGCACGCCTGCCAGGGCGAGCGCCACGAACGCGCCAAGGTCGACCCACTGAAGTGCCGCGAGCACCCGGGGATTTTGGCATGGTCTCAAAGCGCCCACCCCCGAAAAATCTGCGGCGCAGCGCCCAACGACGCGCACAAGGATGCGCCGCGGCGAGAATTGACAGATGCCAGACTCGGCCGATGGGCTGGGTGCGAGAGGTAGGGGTGTTAGGGCTAGCGGACCGGGTTCCCAACCTCGAAGCGCGTGCGCTATCGCCGACGGTCGGTTGGTTCGCGCTTGTCGCGGTCGCTGCGTTCGTTCTGCTGTGCGTGGTGCACCGCGACCGCTGGCGTCGACTGTGGCTTCGCGCTGAGGACCCCCGCACGATGGCGGCGTTCCGAATCGCGTTTGGGGTAGCGCTCCTAGGGAACCTCGCGGGGATGTGGGGACAGCTCGAGTTCCTCTTTACCGACGAGGGCCTCTTCACCACCGAGACGGCGCGTCAGGTGCTGGGCCGAGCACAGTTTGCTGGCTACGGTGAAGGGGCAGGGGATGAACCATTGGGTTTCTTCGATGCCAGCGCTTGGCTGGCGTTTGCCAAGGGCCCTCGGTATTCACTGCTGTTCTTCCGCAGCGACCCCAGCTTCTTCTGGGTTCACCTGTGGGCATACGTCGTCGCCGTCCTGCTGTTCATCGCTGGCGTCCGCACGCGCACCGTTGGTGTGATCGCGTACCTGCTGATGGGCAGCATCACGATGCGCAACCCTGTGTACTGGACGGGGGCCGACGTGGTGTTTCGTGTGTTCTTCTTCCTGCTGATCTTGGGACGCAGCGGCCACGCGTACAGCATCGACAACTGGCTGCGTTGTCGGCGACTGAGGCGTGAAGGACGTCTGTCCGAGCCAGGCAAGGCAGGCGAAGGGGCGGGGGCACCCGCGAGCGAGGACCACCCCAGGGGCCTTGAGGCCATCTACCGCAGGATCCCAGCGTGGCCGCGGCTGCTCATGATCCTCCAGCTTGCGACCATCTACCTGTACACCGGCTGCGCCAAGACGGGCGACGTGTGGAGCGCGGGCGATGCCTTGTACTACGCGCTCAACCTGGATCATTTCTACCGGCTTCCGCCGCAGCTTCTCGCGTCGCTGTTTGGGACAAATCTGTTTCGCGTCTTCTCGTGGGGCGTGCACGTGTGGCAGATGGGTTTCTCGTTCATGGTGGTCGGTCTGGTCGTGCGCTGGATGCTCCGCGAGAAGTTTGAGCCCAGCACGGGCTGGCGCAGGCAGGCGACGCGCGTGTTGTGGACAACCTTCGGCCTTGCCGTACTGGCCGTGGTGCTGGTCGCGTTTCCCGTTCACTACACCGTCGAAGATGGCTGGCCGTCGACCCAAACGATGCAGTGGATCATCGCCGCCGGCTGGCTGGTGTCGATGGCCGCGGGGGCCTGGCTATGGGTGCGACTGCGAGACCGCCCGTTCACGTTCATGCTCCTGGGGCGCCGACGCACGGTCGACCTCGCCGCGGCGGTTACATGGACGCTCGGTCGGCGCCTGTGGCTCACGATAGGAATGTTCTTCCACGTTCAGATCCTGTTGCTCATGAACATCGGCATGTTCGCGCCGATCATGCTCGTCGCGTACATCAGCTACCTCAACGGGACAGAGACCGCCTCGATACTCCGCTCGATCGGAGCCATCGCCATCCGGCTACGGCTGCCCGGGAGCAGCTTGATTCGTCGCCGACCGGTCCCGCCTGAAGACCCAGGGCTTCCTTCGCTGAACACCACCGGGCTACCGCTCAACGCGGCCCCGTGGGCCTATGGCCGTGTGGGTCAGTGGCTCGCCACGCTCTTTGTTGTGGCGCACATCGGGGCTATCGCGACGTGGTGCATTCCCGACAAAGACAGCTGCCACAGCTTTCGAGCGCCCGCGCGGCGCTTTGTGGAGCCGTGGCTCAACGTCACGGGGACGCGGCAAAGCTGGGGAATGTTTGCGCCCAACCCCCCACGCAGCAACCGCTTTCTCAAGGTCCTGGTGACCGACAACGAGGGCGAGACTTGGGATCTTCGCACCGACGCCAATGCGCCGCGAAACAAGGCCACCCCGTGGATCTTCTACGACCGCACTGGGAAGATCACGCGACGCGTCAGCGGCACGGGCAAGTGGTATCGACGATGGCTTGCTCGGTACTACTGCAAGGCGTGGGCGCTCGAGCACGACGGCGAGTCGCCCAGATCCGTTGAGCTGGTCAAGGTCTGGTATAGCATCCCCAAGCCCGAAGCGGTGGCGCAACGCGGCTACTATCGGCCCGAAGATCGTATGGCGCGAAACGGCCGCGAGAAGTCACTGATGACCGTGCGTTGTGCCCGCGAGGCCGACGCACAGCTCAGCAACGAGGTCCGGGCGCGACACGGCTTGTCGCCGGTCGACGACACGAAGATCCACCACAAGCCCGCGCGGCGAAAGTCCAAGTGGGACCGTCAGCGCAAAGCCAAGCGCAAAGACAAGTAGGA
>Ga0316189_10000777_pt1 | contig 31979 bp, 29 predicted proteins | sample LowCovwburrow_MG_FD_204930 | JGI IMG/M metagenome (GOLD analysis project Ga0316189, IMG submission 204930) | Coastal sediment microbial communities from Maine, United States - Lowes Cove worm burrow | ecosystem: Environmental > Aquatic > Marine > Coastal > Sediment | place: USA: Maine...
TCAGCATGCTTCCGGGCGCGGACACCCCAGAGTCCACCCCCTGGCATGAAGCCGCGTCACGCCTGCTTCCTCGGCTCGTCTCGACGCAGTTCCTGAGCACGCTGCCGGGCGAGCAGAGTCTCTACTCAGGGAGCGTCGGTGCCGACGTACACGTTGCGCTTCAGCTTCGCTACGGCACTCGCGCGAGGTACGTGCGCGCTTCGGAGGTCGATGGGTGGGCGCTCGGGTCGGCAGCAGCACAGCGGCAGGCCGTCGAGAACCTCGCTGAGAAGTCTCGCTCTCTTCGTCTCGAACCAGTCACGGAAGGCGTGCTCCGCGTCAGGCAGGGAGATGGACTCGATGGCGCCCGCTTGCTCTTACCCGACTTGGCCGCGCGTTTGACGCAGCTCGCGGAAGGCCCGTGGGTCGCTGCATCGCCTCATCGCGATGTGTTGCTGCTCGGGCACGGGGCGGCGGTGGACGAGCTAGCTCGGCGCGCGGAAGACGACGTCCGGAGGGCGCCACATCCGGTTTCGGCGTCACTGTTTGCGGTCACGGCCCATGGACCGCGCCCTTTGCTACGCTAGCAGAACCAGTCACACTAGGCGCCGTGCCTCCTTCGCTCTCCATGCGGGATCACCCGTACGCGCCGTTCATCGATCGCGTGCACAAGCCGGCCCAGTACTTGGGCGGCGAACAAGGTGAGTCCCGCAAAGCCTGGGACTCGGTGAGCTGCCGCATCTGCCTCGCGTTCCCCGACCTCTACGAGATCGGGATGAGCCACCTCGGCTACAAGATTCTCTACGACATCGTCAACAAGCAGCCGGACCTCTCGGCCGAGCGGGCCTACGCCGTGCGGGTCGACATGGAAACCGAGCTCCGTTCGCACGATCAGGCCCTTTGCGCGCTCGAGAGCGCCCGACCGCTTCATGAGTTCGATCTCGTTGGCTTCTCACTTCAGTACGAGCTGACCTATTCCAACATCCTGCAGGTCCTCGACCTCGGGAAGATTCCTCTCCGGAGTGCCGATCGAACCGAGCGTGACCCGCTGATCGTAGCCGGTGGCCCCACCGCGACACACGCAGAACCGATGTCTGCGTTCATCGACGTCTTTCTCATCGGCGACGGCGAGGCGAAGCTTCCGGAGCTCATGCGGGCATGGGCCGAGATGAAGCGCGACGCGCTCCCTCGCGCCGAACGCCTCCTCCGAATCGCGAAGCTCGGTGGATTCTACGTGCCGGCGCTCTACGAAAACGTTCCGACAGACGACACCAAGATGCACGTCGTCGAACCAGTGCACCCCGAGGCACCCTTCCCGGTTCGGCGCGCAATCGTCGGGGACCTCAACGAGTACCCATTCCCAGTGGACGGCCCGATCGCGAGCTGCGAAACCGTCTTCGATCGGGCATCCATCGAGGTCGCGCGAGGCTGCACAGAAGGCTGTCGCTTCTGCCAGGCGGGCATGATCTATCGACCGGTGCGCGAACGGAAGCCAAAGGCGATCATCGATGCCATGGTCCGCTCCGTCGAAGAAGCCGGGTACGACGAAGCATCGCTCACCTCTCTGTCCACGGCAGACTACAGCGCAATCGCCCCCTTGGTCCGCGAGTCCATCGAAGCGCTGGCCCCTCACCAGGTCTCGCTCAGCGTGTCGTCGCTGCGCGCCTACGGACTCAGCGAAGACGTCCTCGACGACATGAAGAAGCAGCGTGCGGGGGGGCTCACCTTTGCGCCGGAGGCGGGAAGCCAGCGCATGCGTGACGTCGTGAACAAAAATGTCACCGAGGCGCAGCTCATGGAGACGGCGGAACGCGTCTTCTCGCGTGGCTGGAGCCGCATGAAGCTCTATTTCATGATCGGACTGCCGACCGAGGAGGACGAGGACGTACGCGAAATCGTCCACACGGGGGCGCGTGCGCTCGACGTCGCCAACCGGGTCCGACGGGACAAGCGAGCGCGGGTGACCGTGAGCGTATCGACACACGTCCCGAAGCCGCACACGCCGTTTCAGTGGTGCGCAATGGACTCGCAAGACGACGTCCGCCGCAAACAGTCGCTGCTCCTCGATGAGGCGAGCCAGACGCGCGTGCAGCTCAAGATGCACAACTCAGAGGGCTCTTGGCTCGAAGGGATGCTCGCACGCGGCGACCGCCGACTTTCCGACGTGATCGAGGGTGCATACCGACGCGGTGCGCGCTTCGATTCCTGGGATGAGCTACTCGATCTAGACGCTTGGACCGCGGCACTCGAGGAAGCCGCTGTCGACCCAGGCTGGTTCCTCGGCACGATCCCGGTCTCCGCGCGACTTCCCTGGTCGCACATCGACGTCGGTCTCGAACAGGGCTTTCTCGCACGCGAGTATCGCCGGGCGGTCAAGAACCGACTCAGCCCTCCCTGCGGCAAGACCATCGGAAGCTTCGTTCACCACACGAACGTGAGCGATGCGGAAGCCGAGAAGAAGCGGCTCGTCTGCTACGACTGCGGCGTCGCCTGCGACCTCACGAAGATGAGAGACGAGCGCATCACGTTCCTTCGCAGCATGGGCGCTCTCGAACCGCGCGCTCCGGCGGCGGCCACAGAGGACGAGGCCGACGACCCGCTGGTCGACCGGCGCCCGTTCCGCGACGTGGACCAAGGCCCCCCGATGCGCATCCGGCTCGCCTTTCGAAAGATCGGTCGTCCCTCCTACAGCTCTCATCTCGACCTGGTGCGAAGCTTTCCCCGAATGCTCCGGCGAGTCGGCCTTCCCCTCTACTACAGCGAGGGCTACCGGCCGCTGCCGAAGCTCACCTTCAGTCCGGCGCTTCCCGTCGGGACGGCCAGCCTCTGCGAGCATGTCGACGTCCGACTTCGCGCCGCGGAGTCCCCGCAACTTGGCCGACTCTGCGAGCGTCTCAACGAGGTCGCCATCGACGGAATCGAGTTCTTCGGCTTTGAGGTCCTCGGGCCGGGCGACCCAGCCCTCAATCGCATCATCGAGATGACCGACTTCGTGGCCGCCCTGCCTCGCCAGCAACTCGCCGGGCTCGGGATTCCCTCTGAAGTCGCATTTCAGACGCGTCTCGACGCTCGCCCGAGCGAGCTATTCGTCGACCGGGAGATTCGCGGTTTGAAGAAGCGCGTGGACATCGGTGCTGTCCTGCTGGGATTGCGTGTCGGCGACGGTCACGATGCCCTGCAGGCCGCAGGCATCGCCGGCGATCTGGTCCCCACGATCGTCACCCTTCGGCTCGACGGGAAGACCACCCCTCGCCCAGGCGAGGTCCTTCGGGCGGCGACGGGTCTAACGGAGCTCGACCCCCGCGTCGTACGCACCGCGTACTTCGCCGAGCGTGACGGGCTCCGAGCCACTCCCTTGCAACTCGAGCTCCTGCGCGCCAAGACTCCACTGCAAGCTGCAGAATGAGCGACCGTTTCGATATCGTCCGAAGCCTAGTCCGAGCCGCCGCCGACCGCGCGCTCGATCGCGTCAAAGGAACGCGCGTTGCCGAAGCGACTGCGCAGATTTTCGAGCGCCTCACGCAGCAGCGCTGGCGTCTGAGCGACGAGACCTTGACCGCGGCTGCCGCCCACGCCGAAGGCGTCGACTCGGCAATGGTGGCCTGCCATTCAGGCCGAATGTTCGTCGATGCTTCAATGACAAACGGCCGCGAGGTCCAGTTCAGCCTAGCGCCCCGCTCGGTTCGGTTTGCCCCGCGTGGTGCCAAAGAGATCGCCTTCGACGTCGAACCCCCGGACGCCCACGACACCTCGATTGTCGGAGCCCTTGCAGGCTGCATCGCGAAGGCGACTTGGCCGATGATCGTGCCGCCTGACTCACTCGACGTCGGTGGCGCGATCGTCGAGCACGAAAGCCCGGGGCGCCTTCGAGTCGACCTTCGAAGCGTTCCCGCCGTGCGACGCTTTTCGTCAACTCAGGCCGCTACCATGATCTTCGACGTGCTCGAACTGGAATCCCTTCGCGTCGAGACCGGCGCGTTGGCGATCAAGCTGAAGCTTCCTCAGCTCGCCTGAGTAGCGGCTAGAGCTCTTCGCGCCACTTCTGCGAAAGCGCAACCTCGGCCTTGTAGCCAGTGATGGAGTTCTCCCGCTCCTCGGGAGACCAGCCGATCAGCTCTGCCATCCGGTCCGCGACCTTGTCGACGCACTCGAGGCCCTGTGCCTCGTCCCGAAAAAAGATCTGAGTCCGGCGAATCATTATGTCACTCACGCTCGCCGCTAGCTCCTCGCGGACGCCGAAGTCGATCTGGGCCATGATCTCGACTCGACCGGGAATGATCGGCTCGAGCAAGGCCGGATCGTCCGCGCAGAGCTTCGCGACCTCGAGCGCTCGCATTCCGTAGGTGTCGACCAGATGCCGTCGGGTCGCGTGCGACATTTCGCACTCACAGGCCGCCCCGATCTGCTCCGCTACCTTCTCGTGATCGTCATCCTCGGGCCAACCCACGGCACCCGGAAGCGGAAACTTGTATGTCTGCCCAGAGTGCAAATCGTCCGGTAGCTGTCCGGTGAGCTTGATGATCTGCAAAGCCGTGTCTACGCACTCCTTTGCCATCTTCCGATACGTCGTGAGTTTGCCGCCTGCGATCGTGATGAGACCGTCCTCACCGATGTGAATCTGATGCTCTCGGCTGACCTGCGACTCGGCCATGCCGTCCATGTCGGCCTCCGGCTGAATCAGGGGTCGAAGCCCCGACCAGGTCGAGATCACGTCTTTGCGGGCGATGAGATTGTTGGGGAAGTAGTGGTTGGCCGCCGCGATGAGGTAGTCGACATCCGCGAGGGTCGCGTACTCCTCGCCGGGTGCCCCGTCGTAGTCGGTATCGGTCGTGCCGACATAGGTCCGATCGCCCCAGGGCAGCGCGAACAAGACGCGCCGATCCGTTGGATGGAAGAGCACCACGGCATGCTCCACCGGAAGCCGGTCCCTCTTCATCACGATGTGAATGCCCTTGGTCGGGCGCAGCATCTTCGCCCCGCGAGGACCGCTCATCGCCAAGACTTCGTCGGTCCACGGCCCCGTCGCATTGATGACCGCCTGAGCCTTCACCTCGCGAAGACTTCCATCGCGCACGCTCCTGACGACCACGCCGGAAACACGACCCTGTTCGCTCTTGGTGAAGGCATCGACCCGAGCCCAGTTGACCGCGACCGCTCCATTCTGGATCGCGTCGATCACCGTCTCCAGGGTCAAGCGTGCGTCGTCCGTCGAGCAGTCGTAATAGACCGGCGCGCCCTGGAGCCCTTGCTGCTTCAGCAGAGGCTCGTACTCGGACACCTCGCGTGGCTTGAGAGTCTTGTGCCGCTTCGGCGAACGGAACAGAGCCAGTCCGTCGTAGAGCCACATGCCGGCATTGATCATCCGGAGGCTCTTGCGCGCACCCTCGTACACAGGGAACAGAAACGCGAGCGGGTTGACCAGATGCGGAGCGAGGTCCTGAACGACGCGCCGCTCGCTCACCGACTCGAACACCAAGCTGAACTCGTAGCTCTCGAGGTAGCGAAGACCGCCGTGGATCAGCTTGCTCGATCGTGAGCTGGTTCCATAGGCGATGTCGTTCTGCTCGAAGAGCGCGACCCGGAGGCCTCGCCGTGCCGCGTCCCGCGCAATCCCTGCCCCCGTAATTCCGCCGCCGATGACGACGATGTCTACTTCGTCCGGAATCTGGTTCCACATCTCGTCGCGAGTCGGCATCAGGAAACTCCTAGTATCTTTTGGTCTTCTAGATAGCGAATGACCTGCTCGGCCGCCTCGTCAACGCTGAGATTGGCGGTCTGCAAGTGGACCTCTGGGTGCTGTGGGGCTTCGTAGGGCGCGTCGAGCCCGGTGAAGTTGGAGATTTCGCCGGCACGCGCCTTCTTGTAGAGGCCCTTCGGGTCTCTCGCCTCACAGATTTCGAGCGGGGTATCGACGAAGACCTCGACGAACTCTCCCTCCGGCATCAGTCCCCGAATCCGATCGCGGTCTTTGCGATACGGCGAAATGAACGCGGAGACGACGAGCGCCCCGGCATCTGAAAAGAGGCGCGAGACTTCCCCGATGCGGCGAATGTTCTCGACGCGATCCTCTGGCGCAAAACCGAGGTCGCTGTTGAGGCCGTGTCGGACGTTGTCGCCGTCGAGCACATACGCGAACGCACCCCGTTCGATGAGCATCCGCTCGACGCGATGGCCGATGGTGCTCTTGCCGGATCCACTCAACCCCGTGAACCACAGGACGGCCCCTCGATGCCCGTGCGCTGCACTGCGTGCTTCCTTGTCGACCTCACCGATATGCCACGTGAGGTTCTCTGCTTTCGGCGCGTTCATGGCGGGCAACATAGCCTCGCCACTCGGGGCGGCAACCTACCCGGCGAGCTGACGCGCCAGCGCCTCGACGGTGAGAGGCGACGACCCTTCCGCCTTGTTATTGACGATCACGTAGCACTCGATGTCGCGCTCGAGCGCCGCCTGAACCAGTCGGACCAGCTCCTGACGCATGCCGGGCTGCGGCTCGACGAGGCGGTCAAACGGCGCGTAGGCCTCCTTCAGGTCCGCGTAGCGCTGCCCTGGCGGTAGAAGCAGGCGAACCACCAGGGGCTCCGCGCCAAGCAATCCCTGCACGCGCATCTGGTCGGCGAGTCCCGGCATCCGCGACCAGTAGTTGAACACGTGCGAAGCCCCATGCTCGGCCAGAGTCTGGGCGTAGGCCGCGTTCAATAGCTTCCGATCGCGGAGCTCGACGGCGAACGGGAAATCCCGCGGCACAGCAGCGAGAAACGCCCCGAGCTTCTCGTTGAACCACGTCGGGTCGAGCGGAGTCGGGGACGGCGCGATCTCGACGATCCAAGGCCCCATGTGTTTCGAAAATGCCTGCAGCGTCGGCGCGTGAACCGCCTCGGAAAAGAGCTCGGGGTTCAAGAAATCCGGATTGCGCGCTCCGGCCTTCTCCCCGTAGCGAGGGTGCCGTGGGTAGCCGGGCATCGTGACCTGTTGCCACACCTTCATCGCAGCTCGGAAGTCATCGGGGAGCTGCGCCGAATAGCTCGCAAGATCCTCGGCGGGTACCGGAGTGTAGTACCCGCGATCGATTCCGACCGTTCGCATCAATGGGTGCGCCGCATACTCCCCGAGGGAGTCCTTCAGGAACGCACGCTGGTTGGGATACCTGCGATGGTAGACAAGCCCTGCCCAACCAGGGAACGTCCAACTCGACGTCCCGAACCGTAGCTTTCCCGGAAGCGCCGCCGCCAACGCTTCGAGCGAGCGCTGCTTCTCTTCGACCGGGTCCGGCCCATCGTCGATCGGCTGATCGAAGAGTTCGAGCTGCGGCTCGTCCTTTCCGAACAGTGGGCTCTTGTCCCGTCGCGAGCGCGTCATGGCGCCTGGTGGCGACGCACCGCGATGTTGTGTTGGCGGAGTGTCTTGCTGAAATGGTGCCGACCGCTACCCCGAGCCACGAAGTAGAAGTAGTCGTTCTGTTCGGGTTTGATGACCGCGGCGATGGTCGCCTTGCCGGGATTGCTGATCGGCCCGGGCGGAAGCCCCGAGTGCCGGTAGGTATTGTAGGGATTATCGGGGTCGTCGAGCATCGCGCGGGTGATGCGCCCGTCGAAGTCCTTGCAGGACGAGGCAGCCTCCGGCACGGCGACACACCCATACTGGACCGTTGGATCCGCCTGAAGTCGGCGCCGCGGCAGGAACCGCTTGGAATTGAGCCGATTCCAAAACACCCCGGCGATCCGTGCTCGCTCCGACGGAACCGCGGCTTCCTTCTCCACGATCGACGCGAGCGTGATCAGGTCGTGCGTCGTCCAGCCGTCGAGCACCGCCAGCTGCTCGGCGTACTCTTCTTGGAGCTCTTCGTAGCGTCTGGTCCAGTTGGCAAGCATTCGCTCCACGACCCGCCGCGGCTTCGTGGCGTCGTCGAATTCGTACGTGTCCGGGAAGAGGTATCCTTCGGCGTCATTCGCTTCGACGCCGTAGCTCGCGAGGAGAGAGCTGTCTTCCGTGGCTTCGAGGAAGCCGTCGGCAGAGCAGACTCCGTACTCTTCGAGGCGGGCCGCGATCTCGAATCGGGAGAAGCCCTCGGGGATCAGGATGCGAATCTGAATCTTCCCTAGGCGGGTGGTGGCGTATCTCGCGACCTCTTCGGGCGTCATCGGCGTTCGAAAGCGAATCTTTCCCTGCCGGAGGTGTCGGTCGAGCCCGCGCATGCGCATGTAGACCGACCAGACGCGCGCATCGTCGATGACGCCTGCGCCTTCGAGCTCGTCCGCAAGCTTCCGAAGTGTTGTCCCTTGCGCCACATCGAGGACGACTTCCTCATCGCCATCTCTCGGCCCACTCGAGTCGGGGTAAACTACGAAGAGCCAGCCCAGCACGAAGAGCGCCCCGAGCACCGCAACGAGCGTAACGAGGCTCAGCAATCGCGCGACCCCAGGCCGGCGATTACCCGCGACTTCTATCCGCTCCTCGGGCCCGTCCACGTACCCCCCGTTTTGGCGTCTAAGAACCCTTGAAGCAAGATGGTCGCTGCCGATTGATCGACGACATCGCGCCGCTTCGCCCCTCGTCGCCCCATCTCCCGCAGGGATCGTTCGGCTGCGACGGTGGTCAGTCGCTCATCCCAATAGGTGACTTCGACTCCCATCACGTCCGCGAGCGTGTCGCCGAAACCGCGCGCCCGCCGGGCCGCTTCGCCCTCCGTCCCATCGAGTCGAAGGGGAAGACCGACGACCAAGAGGTCTACTTCTTCGTCTGTGAGCGCATCGCGAACCCGTCCCGCAGCCTCCGCCCAGCCGCCCCGGGCCGCGATGGTCTCCCTCGGAAACGCGATGGAGCGCTCCTCGTCCGAAATCGCGATGCCGATCCGTGCTTGACCGGGGTCGATGCCGACGACGCGCCCCAACTCAGGCCCCAGGCACAGCCACCTGCGCGTCGCCCTCAGATGGCGGCTGGGACGGTCGGCTCTTGTTGAGTCGCTGCGCCAACAGCGGCAGGACGTATGGAAACCCGATCTGAAACTGGTCGAGCTCGGGTGCGATCTGGCCGGTTAGCCAGAACATCATCACGGAGGCCCGCTCAACATAGAACCATCCGTCCGGATAGTTCACCGAGCGCATGAGGCTTCGGAGCTCGCGCCGCTCAACCTCGGGATCTGCAAGCGCTTCGAGCTCCTTCGAGTTGCTGTTCATCAAAACTGAGGGCGAATACGACTCCAGCTTCAGCAACTTCTGGAAGTAAGTCTTGACGGTCTGTTCGAGGAGCTCGCGATTACCGCCTTCGGCAACGAAGCCGATGTCTTCGATCCCTCGAAGCACCAGATTGTCGTTTTGCTCGAAGAAGCCGCGCAGCACGTCCACCATGCCGAACACCGTCTTCTCGTCCACCACGCTAATCGCTCCGAAATCGAGCACCACGAGTTTGGCGTCGCTCGAACCCTCGACCGGTTGCACGAGGAAGTTCCCGGGATGTGGATCGGCATGGAAGAAGCGATCGACGAACACTTGTTTGTAGAAGCTCTTGACCAGCCGCTCCCCAAGCTTGTGGAGGTCGACACCAAGCGACCGAATTTCGTCGAGCCGCGTGATCTTGACGCCTTCCATGAAGGTCATGGTCAAGACGTCCGCTGTGGTGACCTCCTCGATGACCTCCGGGAAGAGGATGTGGTCGTCGTCCGCAAAGTTCGCGGACATGCGCCGCATGCAGTCCGCCTCGTGCAGGTAGTCGGTCTCGCGACGCAGCAGGTCCACAAGGGAGCTGTGCACCGCTTCGATATTCTGAACGGGAACAAACCACTTGTAGACGCGCACCATGAGCTGGATGACCCGCAGATCGATCCGCACGACGTCTCGAATACCCGGATAGAGCACCTTCACAGCGACCTTCAGGCCGTCGTCCATGTAGGCCACGTGCACCTGGCCGAGGGACGCGGCCGCGACGGGCTCTCGCTCGATGTGCCGAAAGAACGCCTCCGGCCTGTCGCCCAAGCTCTCGATGAAAGCCTTTTCGATCTCATCGAACGGGTGCGGCGGCACGGCGTCCTGCAGGGTCTCTAGTTTCTTAATGTAAACTGCCGGCAAGAAGCCACCCATGATCGACAGGACCTGGCCGAGCTTGATGTACACCCCTCGCAGCTTGAGAATGTCCGACAAAAGCCGGCGAGAGTTCCTTTCGTCGACCCGCACCTGACGGCGCTCGAGCCAAGGCGGCACGTGCTCGTCCTCTCGGCCCGTATCGGGGTTGACCCGCCAACGTCGAAATATCTTCAGAAGGCCCAGCTGAACCATGTAGCTGGCAAAAATGACGCCGAATGCGAGCACGGCGCGGACGAGGCGGATGAAGAGACTCATTCGTAGAGGCTTTGAGGTTAGCAGCGATCGAGTGGACGCCCACCGCTTTAGCGTTGGGCCGTATCGGTATAAGGTTCGGGGTCCGTGTCTGGTAGTCGTACTCGCAAGCTTAGGGACCAACTCCAGAAGTCGCTCACGAAGGAGCGCTTCCCGGACGCGCTCGTTCTCTATGAGTCCCTCGAACGGATGGAGCCGAGGGAGCCCCGCTGGCCTCATCGAAACGGGGATCTCTTGAAGCGTCTAGGACGGCTCGAGGAGGCGGTGGAGTCCTACATCCGGGCTGTCGACACGTACGCCGAACTCGGCTTCGTGGCCCGGGCCGCCGCGATGGCGAAAGTCGTCGTGAGCATCGACCCGAATCGCGAGGACGTGCTCGAGCGGGTGACTCCCGACGCCGCACGCGAGCTCCACCGCTCCGCGCGAGGCACGCACATCCGGCGAATCAGCGAAGATGCCCTACCCCTCGTGGCCGATCCGAGCGCGAAGGGAGTGCTTCGCTTCACTCAGCCACCCGCATCGATTCACGTCGACCTCGACATCTCAGAGGCCGAGCTCCGCCACCGAATCTCGCCCGGAGACGAGGTCCCATCCGAGCCTCCCACCGCCGAGCACCTGGCACGGCTCCCTTCGATGCCCCTGTTCGCGGAGGTCCCCGAGGAGGTGCTCGCGCGGCTGGTGAAAGAGTCGAGGCTCGTCGACCTCGAGGTGGGAGGCATGCTCATCGAGCGCGGCACCACAGCCGATGCTCTCTACGCATTGATCGAAGGCAGCGTTCAACTCATTCGTCCGCAAGACAAGGACACCGTGATTCTCTCCGAGGGTGACGTCGTTGGTATTTCATGTCTGCTCGAGCGAGTGAACTACGAAGGCGATGTCACCGCGCGCACGCAAGTCCGTGCTCTTCGCATCAGCAAGCTGCTCCTCGACAGGCTCGTTCGGGAGTATCCGTCGCTCGCCAACGTCTTGCTCGAGGTGCTCGGACGTCGCCTGGTCGCCACACTGGTCCGCACGTCCCCCATGTTCTCGACTTTCGACCTCAGCACCCGTTCGAAGATTGCCAGCATGTTCGCCGTGCGTCGCGCCGATATGGGCACGACGATTCTTGAAGCCGGTAAGCGTGCCGACGGCATGTACATCCCGATGATCGGCAAGCTGACCGCGGTCGCCGCCAACGGCGAAGAGATGGGCCACTTGAAGCTCGGCCGCGCGCTCGGGCAGCACTCCATGCTGACCGGCAAACCCTCGACCGTCACCGTCCGAGCCGATTCCGACGTGCTCGTCCTTCGGCTCTCCGGTCGTCGCTTCGAGGAGCTGGCGGCGAACTACCCGAAGATGGTCGCCCACCTCGAAGAGCTCGCTCGCCGGCCGAGCTCGCCGAGCTTCTCCCTCGTCCCAGAAGCGCGCCAAAAGACGGGGGCGTGAGTATCCGCACAGGCGAGGTGCGCCCCTTGCCCAAGCGCCTATACTGACGCTCCCATGAGTTACAGCGCGTCTTTTCGCTGCGTCGCCGGGTGCCACGGCAGCTATCCACTGGACGAAGTCATCTACTCCTGCCCTGAGTGCGGTGAGCTTCTCGAGGTGCATCACGACATGGATGCGCTCAAACACCGGAGCGGCTCGGCCTGGAGCCGTCTGTTCGACCAGCGCTGGATGACGCGCGACTGGCCCTACGGCAGTGGCGTCTGGGGCAAGAAGGAATGGGTGCAGCCCCACCTCCGCGGCGAGAACGTGGTCTCCACTGCCGAAGGCGGAACCAACCTCTTTTGGGCGGAGCGCTATGGCGAGAGCCTCGGGCTCCAAGACCTCTGGATCAAGAACTGCGGCAACAGCCACACCGGGTCGTTCAAGGATCTCGGGATGACCGTGCTCGTGAGCACGGTCAAGCAGGCGATTGCAGACGGAAAGCCGATTCGGGCCATCGCTTGCGCGTCGACGGGGGACACCTCCGCAGCGCTCGCGGCCTACTGCGCGTCCGCGGGAATTCCGTCAGTCGTTCTTCTGCCCAAGGGCAAGGTGACGACTGCACAACTCGTCCAGCCGCTCGCCAACGGTGCGCTGGTCTGCGCACTCGACACGGACTTCGACGGCTGCATGGCGATCGTGCAGCAGCTCACGACCGAGAAGAGCATCTACCTCGCCAACTCGATGAACTCGCTTCGCCTCGAGGGTCAGAAGACGGTGGCGATCGAGATCTGCCAGCAGTTTGACTGGGAGGTCCCGGATTGGGTGATCATCCCGGGCGGAAACCTCGGAAACGTCGCAGCGCTTGCCGCAGGCTTCGAGATGATGCTCGACCTCGGCCTGATCTCGAAGCGACCCCGCATTTGCCTCGCGCAGGCCGAAAAGGCGAATCCCCTCTACCGAGCCTACAAGGCCGGTTGGGACAACTTCGAGGCCATCGTCGCCGGCGAGACCGAGGCGAGCGCCATTCGAATCGGCAATCCGGTGAGCGTCCGCCGGGCGATCCGCGCCCTCGAGGCGTTCGATGGCGTCGTGGAGCAGGCGTCGGAGACCGAGCTCGCCGAGGCCGCCGCAGCGGCCGACCGCTTCGGAAGCTACACCTGCCCGCACACCGGCGTCGCGCTCGCCGCCCTAGAGAAGCTCAGGGCCAAGGGCACCATCGAGCCAGGGCAAAAAGTCGTCGTGATTTCAACGGCTAACGGGCTGAAGTTCACTCAGTTCAAGATTCGATACCACGAAAACGAGATCCCCGGCGTCGAGAGCAAGTACCCCAACAAGCCGGTCGCGCTCCCCAGCGAGTACGAGGCCGTAAAAGCCGCCGTCTTCAAGGAACTCGAAAAGCGCGCCCAGTAGAAGCCCGGCTCAAGCGAGCCGCTGAGCGAAGAGCTCGCGGTCGAGGCGCCGGAGATTGACGAAGCGCATCCTCACCTCGAAGCGCTCGCCGTCGACCCGTCTGGACCCAATCGTTCTTCCTTCAAAGCTGCGGGTGGCCTCTTCGACCGACACCGTGAATCGAATCGGCGAGCCCGGCGCGAACGCCCTCGGGCTCAGAAGGGTCAGGAGATTGCCTTCGAAGGCCACCGCCTCGCCCTCTTCGCCGCCGTCCAAGAGCACCTTCACAGCTCAGCTCTTCCGGCGCTGCATGGCAGCGCGGGCCTCCTTGAGGTCTTCCTGACGCTTGATCGACTCGCGCTCGTCGCCCTTCTTCTTGCCTCGACCGAGACCGATCTGAACCTTGGCCACGCCGTTCTTGAAGTAAACCTGCAACGGGACCAGCGCCATCCCGCGATTCGTAAGCCGGCCACGGAGCTTTTCGATCTCCCGGCGATGGACGAGCAGCTTGCGGCGCCGTTGCATCTCGTGCCCGGCGTGGCCTCCTTGCTCGTACTGGGCGATGTGCATGCCGAAGAGAAAGAGCTCGTCGTTGTCGATGCGGCAATAGGCCGCCTCCAGGTTGGCCCGTCGCGCCCGCAGGCTTTTGACCTCGGTGCCATAGAGCACGATGCCGGCCTCCATGCGCTCGTCGATGTCGTAGCGCTTGGCCGCTTTCGGATTGCGGCACACCAGCAGGTCCATCCCGGGGACCCCTTTGTCAACGCGCTTCTTCGCCATCGTCCGCCGGCTCTAGCACGGGCTCCGGGGCATTGCGAAGTTGGTCGAGCCAAGCGAGCTCGGCTCGGAGGCGTGAAGCAGCGGTCGAATCGCCCCGCGCCTCGGAAACCTCCAACGCCTTCTGACGCTGCTTGATCTCGACCTCCCAGCGTGCCTTACCCGCCGCTGAGTCATCGAGAACCCAGCGTCGAGCCTGCGCCTTGACGGGTAGCCGTACGCGCGAGGCCGGCACCGAAGCATTGGGAACCGTGACCTCCAGCAGCAACCTCGGCCACGTCGGGTCGATCTCCACGATGCATGGGGCCTCACCCCACTCCGTCCGCGGACGAAAGACCTCGACGGCGAACCCCTCGCTGTCGACTTCGACCCAACCAAGGCAGGTCCGGTCACGCTCCCGAAGCGCGACGACGACATCCCCCTGGCCGTCGCGATCAAAGTCGGGCCGCGGTCCGGGCGCAAGCTCCACCCAGAGGCGTTCCGGCCAACGGACGTCCGGCGCCTGCGCCGAGAGCACGACCCCTCGCGAACTCACGATTCGCACGATCGCCTCGGGACCGCTAGCCGCGTCGAGTGCGACGTACGCCGGCTCGTCGAAGCGCCGTCCAATCTCGAATCCATTGCGGCGAAGCTCGTCCACCATCGTGTCGGCCTCCGCGCTCGGGTCGACCCCCACCCGGAGGTAGTCGAGCGGGTCCTGCACGGGCAGCTCCTCTTGCGCACACGCCGCAAGCAGAACACATCCGATGAGCAGGTAACGCACTCAGGTACTTTACGTGCCTTCGCCGAGAACGCGAGCGGCGAGCACCAGGGCGCGAACCTCGCGGACACCCGCCAAGCGAAGCGCGGCGGCCGCAGCGCCAAGCGTGGCCCCGGTCGTCCGCACGTCATCGATCAAGAGAACCCGCTCCGCCCCCCGAAGCTTCGATGCAACGAACGCTCCAGCGACATTTCGCTGCCGCTCATGGTGTGGCAGATCCACCTGACTCGGCGTGTGACGAACCCGCCGAAGCCCACGGACTCGGAGCGGCACGTCGAGGGCACGGGCCACCGGCTTTGAGAGAAGAGCGGCCTGATCGTAGCCCCGCCAGCGCCGGCGTCGCCAGTGAAGGGGCACCGGCACGACCGCATCCAAGCGTCCCGACCATCTGCTGGCGGGCTCCACCATCAAGCCGCCGAGCGCGCGGGCCAACTCACTTCTCCCGCGATACTTGTAGCGATGAATCGCATCGGCAATGGGTCCCCCATAGCAATACACGGCGTGCGGCGACGCGGGGCGCTCGAGCAAGACCGCGCATGCCTCACAGAAGACGGAGCGAGACAGTTCGTCGCACCCAACGCATCGCGAGGGGGCTAGAAGCTCGAGACAGCCGCGCCACCAATCGTCCATAGACGCTCATCGTCCACGCCGAGGCATCATTGCGCACGGCCGGTCGAGAGCGCCGGCGGCGGCTCGACTGCGCTAGTGGTCGTACGGCTCGCCGCGCGAAATAGAAAAGGCCCGATAGACCTGCTCAGCCAGCACCAACCTCGCGAGGCGATGCGGCAGGGTCATCGCCGAGAGCGAAAGGCGAAGGTCCGCCTTCTTCGACAGCTCACGCGGCAGGCCGTAGGAGCCGCCGATCAGGAACACCAGCGTCTGCACGGAGTCGTTTTCGGCGCGATCGATCCACTTCGAGAGCTCGTGGCTGCTGAGCGCCCGCCCATCGACTTCGAGTGCGACCACGCGGGATCGGTCTGGAATGCTGCGGGCAAGGCGTTCGCTGACCTCCGCCTCTTTGCCATCTTTCAGCTCGATCTCCTCGAACTTCGCGTATCGCCCAATGCGCGCATAGTAGTCGCTCAGCAGCGACCTGAGATCGCGATCCTTGGCCTTCCCGACTGCGATGATTCGTACGCGCACGACGCGGGACTATGGAAAGACGAAACCCTCGTCGGCCTGCTGGCCTTCGAACTCCACCCGATCGGCGTCGAGCCAAAGCCCTTCGATGTCGTAGAAGCCGCGCATCTCTTGATGGAAGATGTGCACGACCACGTCCGAGAAATCGAGCAGAACCCAATTGCCCTGCGGCAGCCCCTCGACTCCCGAGCAGAGGGTCCCGTGCTTCAACTTGAGGTCCTCTTCGATGCCGCGCGCGATGGCCGCTACTTGGCGATCGCTTCGACCGCTCATCACGACGACGAAGTCGGTGTAGTCCACCTTGCCACGCACATCGATGATCTCGATTCGGCCGGCCTTCTTGTCGAGCCCTGCCTCTGCGATCAGCAGGGCCAGATCACGGCCTGCCTTCTGATCGTTCGTCGAAGCGGAACTCGGATTGGTGTCCAGTTGTGCGCCTGTTGCTTCTTTGGGCAAACTGTTCGTTCTCCTCACTGCCTGACTTGACCTTCGCCCTGGCCGACCCATTTCAGCGTACACAGCTCAGCCAGGCCCATTGGACCATAGGCATGTAGTTTCGTGGTCGAAATTCCGATCTCGGCGCCGAGGCCGAGCGCGAAGCCATCGTTGAATCGCGTCGACGCATTGACGAGCACGAGGCTGGCGTCGACTTCCCGTAGCCAACGCTGTCCGTTCGCGTCATTCTCGGTGACGATCGCCTCGGTGTGGTTCGAACCGTGCTTCGCGACATGCTCGATCGCCCCATCGATGCCGTCGACAACGCCGACGTTCAGGATGAGATCGAGATACTCGGTGTCCCAGTCCTCCGCGCTCGCTCGCTTTGCGCCATCGAGATAGGCCGCGGCCCGTCCGTCTGCGTGAAGCTCGACGCCCTTTTCGCTCATCGCAGCACCGAGGCGGGGCAAGAACGAGGGGGCCATGTGCCGATCGACCAAGATGGTCTCCATCGAGTTGCAGACGCCGGGGCGCTGGACCTTCGCATTGAGCGCAATGCCGAGGGCCATATCCGGGTTGGCGGTCTCGTCGACAAAGACGTGACACACACCTTTATAGTGCTGGATGACGGGGACTCTTGCGTGCTCGGCAACAAACCGAATCAATCCTTCACCACCTCTCGGTATGACCATGTCGACGATACCATCAAGACCGATCATTACCAACGTCGCCTGTCGGTCGGTAGTGGGCAGAAGTGTGACACTTTCGGGAGGAAGTCCTTCGTCGATCAATGCCTGAGTGAAGATCGCGGCGATCGCGGTGTTGCTCTCGAACGCCTCCTTGCCTCCCCGAAGAAGGACGGCGTTTCCACTTTTGAGACAAAGCGACGCAGCATCTGCCGTGACATTCGGTCGCGACTCGTAGATGATGCCGATGAGTCCGAGAGGTGCTCGCATCTTCGAAACCCGTAGGCCATTGTCGAGAACACGTTCCTCGACGACGCTGCCCACCGGGTCAGGGAGCGTTGCCACCTGGTCGACACCATCGGCAACTCCGTCGAGGCGCTTTCGGTCAAGCTCGAGTCGATCGAGCATGGCCTTCGAAAGACCCATCTCCGCCGCTGCAGCGAGATCTCTATGGTTGGCCTCGAGCACGAGATCGCCGGGCGCACCACGAAGCGCCTCGGCCGCGCGCCGAAGCACCGCGTTCTTCTGTTCGCTGCTCGCGGTCGCGAGCGTACGCGCGGCGGCCTTGGCCCGTTCGGCCAGGCCAGTCACGAGCGTTTTGACGTCCTCACCCATAGCCGGGACATCTAGCACCTTTTCCGGGAGGCGGGAGTGGGCGGCTCAGGCGTCCTGCCCAGTGAGCACGATGTCGTCCCGGTGAACGATTTCGTCACCTACGTGGTTCGCGACCCGCTGGGCAATCTGCTCGCTTTGCCCACCTGCAAGCCGTCTGACATCCGCGGCGTCGTACCGCGCAAGGCCGCGAGCAAGCTCGGCACCCGCCTCGCTCACGATCGAGACCGCGTCACCGACATGGAACGAACCCGTCACCGAGATCACCCCGGCGGGCAGTAGGCTCGACTTTCGTTTTTGCAGCGCGCGACACGCTCCCGCGTCGACCGCGATGCGTCCCTTCGGCTTCAGCGTGTACGCGATCCAATGCTTCCGACTCGGAAGCGGAGAGCCGTGCGGGAGCATGAGCGTGCCCACATCCTCGCCGCGCACCAATCGATCCAAGAAATCTGCCGACGCCGCCGGACCGATGGCGACAGGGAGTCCGTGCAACGTCGCTCGCCGCGCGGCTTCCACCTTCGACTGCATGCCGCCGAGTCCCACGTCGTCCTCGGGCGGCTTGATGAAATGCTCGATATCGGCGACGTCGCGCACGAGCGAGATGCGTTGATCTTCGTCGTCGAGCACCCCTTCGACGTCGCTCAAGAGCACGAGTAAGTCCGCTCCGATCAAGGTGCACACCATTGCCGCGAGCTGGTCGTTGTCACCGAAACGAAGCTCGTCGATCGATACCGTGTCGTTCTCGTTGATGATCGGGACGACGCCGAGCCTCAGGAGCTCGTCGATGGCGCTACGCGCATGAAGATACCGCTCACGGTCGGCCACCGCATCGTGTGTCAGCAGCACCTGGGCCACATGGATGCCGCGGGCCTCGAACGCATCTTCATAGGCACGCATCAGAAGAGACTGACCGGTGGCTGCGGCCGCCTGAAGGAGAGCCACCTTCTTCGGCCGCTCCGTCAGCCCCAAGCGCTCGCGACCGACGGCCACCGCCCCGGAGGACACCAGCACGACCTTGCGCCCGGCGGCGACTTGAGTGGCGAGCTGCTCCGCCACCTGCGCGTACCGCCCCCCCTCCGCGCAGAGCGCGCGGCTTCCAATCTTCACGACGATTCGCTTGGTCTCCCGAAGCGCCGCTCTGGTGGCTTCACCAGTCATGATGGCCCTTGAATCGCACCGAGCGGCCGCCACTGCAACCGCCGGGGCCAAAAACGGGACACCCCTCGGTGGGCTGGTAGCATGTCAGGATGTTTGCGGCGGAGGTGGCGCGCTGGTTCGTCTGGATGGTTGCTTTCGCCTGGGGAGCGGCGTGGGGAAGCTTCTTCAACGTGGCGATCTATCGCTGGCCTCGTGGAATGTCGGTCGTTCGGCCGCCGAGCCACTGTCCGAGCTGCGGCGCCCCAATTCGCGCCTGGACCAACGTGCCGATCCTCGGCTGGCTCTTCCTTCGCGGCAAAGCCTCTTGCTGCGGCACGCGAATCTCGGCGCGCTACGTCCTCGTCGAGCTCCTCGGAGCAGTCCTCTGCGTCGCGATAGCCGAGCTCTGGGTCGTCCGCGCGCCGCCCGGAACCCCGCTACTCCACGCCACGATTGAAACCCTCCTCTACTTCGTCTTCGCCGGAGGGCTGCTGATCGTGACCTTCGTCGACCTCGAATGGATGGAGATTCCGGACGAGGTGAGCCTACCCTGCGCGGCCATCGGTCTGGCGAGCGCACCCTTCCGCGCGGAGCCTGGCCTCTGGTCCGCGGCCGTCGGCGCTGGCGCCGGATACCTGATGGTTCAGGTCGTCTTCGTATGGGGCTACGAAGCCCTGAGCGGGCGCCGCGGCATGGGAGAAGGCGACTCGAAGCTCATGATGATGATCGGCGCGTTCCTCGGCTGGCGCGGGGCGCTCTTCAGCATCGTGGCCGGCTCGATGCAAGGTTTGGTCTTCGCCGGCTTTGCCTTGGTCACCGGGCGCAAGCTAACCCCCGACATCGAAGAGAGAGTCATCGATGGGGAATTGGTCGAAGCGCCTGAGCAAGCCGACACGAGTCGCCTCGGTCAACTCAAGCTTCCATTCGGCCCGTTCTTGGCGCTCGGAGCCCTCGAGTATCTTCTCGCAGGAGACGCGATACTTTCGTGGTACTTCCGTCTGCTTCGATGATTAACGACTAGCGTCGGTAGCCGCCGCCGCCGCCACCGCCATAGCCGCCACCGCCGCCGCCGCCGCCACCCTGGCGCTCACGCGCAAGGTCTACACGGATCGTTCGGCCGCCGAGCGTTGCGCCGTCCATTGATTCACGGGCGGAGCTAGCCGCCTCTTCGGTCGTGAACGTTACGAAGCCGAAGCCCCGCGAACGGCCTGTCTCACGATCACTCACAACCTTCGCATCCGTGACCTCTCCGAACGGCGCGAACGCCTCTTGAAGGTCTTCAGTAGTCGTGCCCCAGGCGAGGCCTCCGCAGAACAGTCTCTTACTCATGGTCAACTCTTTCACTGTGCAGCCGACGCGGCGCCGTGCCGAGGCGGTGCTTCATTTCACTTGGCGGAACGACCACCAGCCCGCGATTGTACCGCTTGGTAGCGATCCCACAAGGCTGGCGTCGACTCTTCACCCAAACGGGCCTTATATTCGCCGTCTTTGTCGCGACCCTGGGCCTTCGCGATCTCGTCAACGAGCTTGTCCCGGGAGCCGACCGCCTGGGTCACGGCTCCGAGTACATGCTCGAGGTGGAGCAGCTTCTTGTTGGAGGTGTGCTCGAGGCCCTTCGCCCCGTTCAGCCGGTCGAGCCAGACGTCCTTGCCGGCGGCCTTTTTCACCGCGGCGATTAGCTGCTCTTTGGCCTTCTTCGGATCGTCACCGAAGCGCTCTTTGACGATGGACAGGGGAGACTTACTCATCAGTTGCACCATGACCCCAAAGCGCCCGTTAACAAGGGCCTGGGGATGGCGGGAGTAGCACGGAGGACACCCCGCGCAAGCTGGCCGGGACCGACCCGCCGTTGATACGTAGGGGCCCGCTGCCAGGGCGAGTGGAGGTGGATTCGTAGCTCCGCTCACAGTATGGTCGGCCTCCTCATGGCGGCAGAATTCGTTCACCTCCACGTCCACAGCGAGTTCTCGATGCTGGACGGAGCCATCCGGATACCTGCGCTCGTAGAGCATGTCGGCAAGATGGGGATGCCCGCGGTCGCCCTCACCGACAACGGCAACATGTTCGGTGCGGTCCAACTGGTGCGCGCCTGTGCGGGCACCGACGTGAAACCGATTCTCGGTTGCGAGGTGAACTTCACGGCCGGCGATCGACGCGACCCCCAGAACAAGGAGCTGCACCACCTATTGCTCCTCGCGAGCTCGCAAGAAGGCTACCAGAACCTCGTCCGGATCGTGAGCGCCGGCTGGGTCGACGGGATGGCCGCGTACGATCAACCCCGCATCGATTTCGAAGTGCTCCAACAGAACAGCAAGGGGGTCGTCGGACTCAGCGCCTGCATGGGCGGCCACGTTGCGCAAGAGATTCTCAACAAGGGACCGGACGTTGGCCGCGAGGCGGTCGCGAACCTCCGCGATTGTTTTGAGCCAGGCCGGTTCTTTGTCGAGCTCCAAGACCATGGCTTCCCCGAGAACAGGCCGCTCAACCAGGTGCTTGGCCAGCTCGCGAAGGACCTCGCACTCCCGCTGGTCGGTACCAATGACTGCCACTACCTCGAGCGTCAGTCGGCGCACGCACAGCTGGTGCTCCAGTGCATCGGCGCGGGGCGAAGCGTCCGTGAGATGGAGGCGATGCACCACAACTCGTCCGAGCTGTACCTAAAGACGCCCGAGCAGATGGTGAACCTCCTCGCGCATATTCCCGATGCCGCGAAGAACACCCTGCTGATCGCCGAGATGTGTGCCGGACAGGCCACGCCGCTCGCCGCGCCCAAACTGCCGCGTTTTTCGGTGCCCGGCGGCGCCAGCGAAGAGGACTACCTCCGCGCACTGTCCGTAGCGGGCCTCGCTCGACGCATTCAGGAGTCGCGCGACCGAGACGAGACCGTCGACGAAGGCGCCTACCACAGCCGGCTCGAGCTCGAGCTCGGGGTGATTCTGAAGATGGGCTTCGCGGGGTACTTCCTCATCGTCCAGGACTTCATCAACTGGGCGAAGGACAACGGCGTGCCGGTGGGACCCGGCCGTGGGTCGGGCGCCGGCTCACTGGTCGCTTGGGCGCTTCGCATCACCGACTTGAACCCGATCACCCACGGGCTCCTCTTCGAGCGCTTCCTGAACCCGGAACGCGTGTCCATGCCCGACTTCGACATTGATTTCTGCATGGACCAGCGTGATCGCGTCATTCAGTACGTCCGCGCCAAGTACGGTCAGGCGAGCGTCGGACAGATCGCCACCTTCCACCAGCTCAAGAGCCGTAGCGTCGTGCGCGACGTGGGACGCGTGATGGGGATGACTCCCGCGGAGGCCGGTCTCATCGCTACGATGATTCCCGAGCCCGTCCAAGGGAAGAGCGTTCCCATCAGTGACGCACTCGAACAGGAGGCGCGCCTCAGGGCTGCGTACGAGCACGATGAGCAGGCCCATGAACTGCTCGACACGGCCCAAGCTCTCGAGAACCTAACTCGACATGCGGGCATGCACGCCGCCGGCGTCGTCATCAGCGAAGGTCCGATTTGGGATCACGTGCCGGTGTTCTGCCCGGAGCCCGACGTCTACGTCACCCAGTACCACAAGGACGACGTCGAGGCGGCAGGCCTCGTGAAGTTCGACTTCCTCGGCTTGCGGACACTAACCGTCATCGATATCGCGACGAAGCTGATCGACCGGCGTCCGGATCGCCAAGGCGACGCCTTCCACCTCGACCAGATCGCGATGGATGACCCGGCGACATACGCGCTCCTCCAGTCGGGCGAAACGACCAACGTGTTCCAGCTCGAATCGAGCGGCATGCAGAGCCTGTTCAAGCAGCTTCGGCCGGACCGCTTCGACGACATCGTCGCCGCCGTGGCGCTCTACCGTCCAGGGCCGATGGGCGCTCAGATGGACAAGGACTTCGTCCATCGCAAGCACGGGCGGCAGAAGGTCGAGTACCCGGACGCATCCCTCGCGGGCATCCTCGAAGAGACGCGCGGCGTCATCGTGTACCAGGAGCAGGTCATGCAGATCGCGCAGGAGATGGCAGGGTACTCGCTCGGCGGCGCCGATCTCCTGCGACGCGCGATGGGCAAAAAGAAGGCCTCCGAGATGGAGAAGCAGAAGGTCGTCTTCATCGAAGGCGCGACCGGGCGCGGCCACACTCAGGAGAAGGCCGAAGAAGTCTTCGACCTGATGGCGTACTTCGCTGGATACGGGTTCAACAAGAGCCACTCGGCCGCGTATGCGCTCATCACCTATCAGACCGCCTACCTGAAGACGCACTTCCCGGTCGAGTTCAGCTGCGCGACGCTCACCGCCGACAAGGAGAAGATCGACAAGGTCGTTCGCACGGTCGCCGAGGCTCGGTCGATGGGGATCACCGTTCTGCCACCGGACGTGAACGAGTCCGAGATCGAGTTCACAGTCGTGTACGCGCCAGATGACGCGGAAGACGTCGTCCGGCTGCGACACAAGCCGGTCTGCTTCAACGGCGAGGTGCACGATCCGATGGGGCCCAAGATTCGCTTTGGCCTCGGTGCGGTCAAAGGCGTCGGCTCGGGGGCGGTCGAGGCCATTCTCGAGGCGCGGCAGGCGGAAGACGATGGTGGCGAACGCCCGTTCGTCGACCTCTTCGATTTCTGCGCTCGTGTCGACCTTCGCCGGGTGAACAAGGGCGTCATCGAAGCGCTCGTCCAGTGCGGCGCGTTCGACACCGTGCACGGTGCGATCAGCGTGCATCGATCTCAGTCGTTCATCGCGATCGAGCAGGCCATCGAGCGCGGCAAACGCATTCAAGCCGAGCGGACAAGCGGTCAGGAGAGCCTCTTCGGCCTGATGGGAGGCGAAGACGACGCGCAGGCGTACGAGCACCCTGGCGGCAGCTTCCCAGCGCTCGAGCCCTGGGATTCACGCGAGCAGCTCTCGCGTGAAAAGGGCACGCTTGGCTTCTACGTTTCAGGCCACCCGCTCGACCGCTATCGAAGCGAGCTGCTTCGCTTTTGCGATGCGACCACCGAGAGCTTGGTTCAGCTCGACAATCACCGTCAGATCACCGTCGGCGGCACCGTCGAGGGATATCGCGAACGCCGCACGAAGATGGGCCACACGATGGCGTTCTTTCACATCGAGGACGCGCTTGGCCGCGTCGAGGTGATCGTGCGACCGAAGCCGCTCGAAAAAGTGGGGCTACGAGAGGCGCTCAAATCCGGCCAACCTATCCTGCTTGGCGGGCGGGTGAAGCACGAGCAAGATCGAAATGATGAGAGCTCGGCACCAGAGGCGAAGATTCTCCTGGAAGAGGCGACGCTCCTGAGCGACGCGATTCACGCGCGAACCACTGCCATCACCGTACGCTTGGCGGTGGAAGCCATTGATCGCAACAAGCTCGATTCCCTCCGCTCGATGCTCGAACGCTTCCCGGGCCCCTGCCCTGTTTCGCTCGAGCTCAACTCGCCGGGTGACTGGCGCGTGAATCTCTCGGAGACCGGCCTCTTCGTCGATCCGAGCGACGCGCTGCTCTCCGGGCTAGAGCGCCTGTTCGGCTCCAAGGTGTGCGAGCTTCGCTAGTCGTGGGCGCGGTCGAAGAGCCCAAGACGGAGAACGAATTGCTCGAGCGCGCGTGGAACGTCGCCGGTCTGACCCTCGGGGAGCTCGGCGCAGAGGTTGGGCTCGCCGTGCCGGAAGATGGCGTGCGCGGCAAGGGGGTGGCCGGACAGATCATGGAGCGCGTGCTTGGCGCAAGCGCGGCCTCGCGAGCGGAACCGGACTTCGTGGGTCTCGGCATCGAGCTCAAGACCATCCCTCTCGACGCGACGGGAAAGCCAAAGGAGTCAACCTTCGTTGCGTCCATCTCTCTGTCGGCCATGGCAGACACCGACTGGGAAAAGAGCGTGGTGTTCAAGAAGCTCGCGAAGGTGCTGTTCGTACCGGTCGAGGCGGCCTCGGAAACTCCGCTGCGGGATCGGCGCGTCGGGCGCGCTTATCTTTGGGTCCCAACGGAGGCCGAAACCGAGCAACTCCGGACCGACTGGGAGCGTCTCGCCGAGATGATCGCACGGGGCGACGTCACGCGGATCACCGGCCACCTGGGAGAAGTGCTCCAGGTGCGACCGAAAGCTGCGCGCGGCAGCGCCAGGCGGCGGGCGCCGGATGAAGAAGGCGCCGTCCAATGGGCTCAACCGCGTGGCTTCTACCTTCGCCCGACGTTTACGCGGGGCGTGCTTGCGCGACTTCGCGCAGAGGAGTGAGCGTCAGTCGCCGGAGCCCTCGCTGAAGGGCGGCGCGGGTGGAGGCATGCTGCTCCGCGTGCGGGCGACGCCCTCGGGCACATCGAACACCTCGCAGACGTCGTCCCAGACTGTGAAGCCAGGCTCGATGGCCATCTTCCCGACGTAGGGCGAAGCGATCATCAGACCGCGAGAGACGAGTGGTCGAACCGGAGCCATGAGCAGGCGCTGGCGGCGATAGCGCCTGCGGAGCTCTTTCATGAACGCGTCGTGAGTGCTGCGCTGAAACCCGAGCAGGTCTTCGCTGTGCTTCGTGTCCATCCACGACTCGTAGAACCAGCCTTCCTTGCGCGTCCGGTCGGGGCTGGGGCGGAACGCGCGCTCAGGGGGAACCGAGAGCCCGATCGCTCCAAAGATGTCCTTGCGAAGCGTGCCTGCTGGAAGCTTCCATGAATCATCTCCGCCGATGAGAAGCACGTGCCCGTCGGGCTGGACCACTGCGGCGGCCGCGATGGCGCGCGCAGCATCTCGAACGTCGACTCCGTGCTCGGGCTGCTCAAGCGAGACCATGAACACGAACGGTCGGTAACACGGATGCGGCGGCATCAGGTTCTGAAGGTCCATGACGGCCCCGAGCCGAAGCGAGCATTGACGGAGCCCCGAGTACGAGAGCCAGCTCTCGGCTGTTAGCTTCTGCAGGCCGTAGTTGTCGTCCGGATAGCAGGGGTCGATGGCGCTCCGCTCCGGGTCGCTCGGGCAGACCGGGCCGAACGCAGCGCAGCTCGACACGAACACGAAGAAGGCGTCCGGTGCGTGCGACTTGGTCGCGTCGATCAGATGCTGCGTGCCACCGAGGTTGACCGCTTCCGAGAGTTCGGGCTCCACGTACGCGATGGGCGCGACCACCGCTGCGCTGTGCACCACCACATCCGGCCGCACCATCGCCACCAAGCGGTCGACCGCTGCGCCATCTGTCAGGTCGCAGTGCTCGAATCGGACATCGAGCGGGACTCCTTTGGACGTGATGTCGGTCGCGACGACTTCAAAGCCACGCCTCGACAGGGCGCCGATGACATAGCGACCGATCTTCCCGGCAGCCCCCGTGAGTAAGGCGGTACGTCTCACGGTCGCTCCCCGGGCTCGAGCCCCACGTAGAGCGCCTCACCCAGTGTGCGGTCCGCGTTGCTCGAGAGCCGCTTCAACCAGCCATGTGCATGCATCCACAAGATGACACGCATGATCGCAGAGCGAGGCTCCAAATCGACCCGGCTGCGGTGAAGGCGAACGCTTGCGATCCTCCACCCATCACCGGTCTCGATGTATCGATCTTCATAGAAGCCGGCTCCCTCGAGCGAATAGAGTGGTGTCCGAACTCGGTCCTCCATCTTCCAGGTCACTCTCACCCGCCCTTCCCCTTCTTCGACGACGTCCGGGTCCCAGGCCCGATGCCGCGTCGTAGCTCCCCTGAGCTGCCGGGCCAGGAGCTTGCGGATCGCCTGACGCCCGCACACCGCAGCCTCGTTCGAGGGTCCGACCTGCATCACGGCGCTCTCGGTGAAGAGGGACGCCCAGCGATCCCACTCTTTGCCGTCTAAGCGCTCACAATACTGCGCTTTCAGCGCGACGATCGCCTCCATGGCGCCGAGTTCCTACGTGGCCTCGGATGCGAGAGCAAGCGGGTTCTCCGGATTCGTGTCGAGATCGTGAAGGTCGCCCGCTCGCGCGCTGAGGCGCGGCTCTAGGGTCCCACCAGCATCATGACGACGAGTGGCTGAGCGTCACACCCAGGCGGCGGGCGACAGGGACGAGGCTCATTCCTTGAACCAACACGGAGACGAGCACGATGAAGAAGACGAGATTGAAGATCTGATTGGCGCCCTCAACGCCGTAGGTGGCCGGAAAGGTCGCCAAGATGATCGGCACCGAGCCTCGAAGCCCGACCCAGGAGACATAGAGCTTCTCCCTCGGTCGGTACGCAAAGGGCAGCAGGCACAAGAACACGCTGACGGGTCGCGCTACGAGCATCAGGAACAGAGCCATCGCGACGCCGACCGCCGCGACCGAGCCGAGGTTCGAAGGGAATACCAGCAGGCCCAACAGCACGAATATCCCGATCTCCATCAGCCAGCTCAAACCATGGTGAAACTCGATGGCGGCCTTTCGGCCTGGGCCAAGACGGTTTCCGAGCACCATTCCAGCCAAGTACACGGCGAGGTAGCTGTTGCCCCCGAGGGCATCGGTGAGCCCGAACGCAATGAAGCCCCATGCCAGAACTATCACTGGAATCAGCCCTCCGCTCGCGGGTCGTAGGCGGTTCACGACCCAGGCAGCCGCCCATCCGATGAGGGCGCCGATCGCGCCCCCGCCGAGGAACTGCATCAGGAGCGTGACCGTCACTTGGCGAGGCGTCACGTCATCGCCGGTCGCCATCACACCCAGAATCAGGGTGGTCAACAGCACCGCCATGGGGTCGTTGCTGCCCGACTCGAGCTCCAGCAGGGATCTGATACGCGGCACGGGGCGCACGTCGCTCGTTCGAAAAACGGAGAACACTGCGGCGGCGTCCGTCGATGAAACGATAGCCGCAAGCAGGAACGCTTCAAGCCAGGTCAATCCTGCCGTGCCGAGATCGAAGTCCGTATAGGTCCCGAGCGCGAACCAGGCGAATGTACCGAGCAGTGCCGTCGTGATCAGCACGCCGAGGGTCGAGAGCAGAAGGCCCGGCGCCAAGACAGGCTTCACCTCTGCCCAACGGGTATCGAGGCCACCTGCAAACAGGATGACGAGCAAGGCCACGGTGCCGACGCGCTGCACGAGGTCGAAGGAATCGAGCTGAATGCTGCCGATCCCCTCAGAGCCGGCAAGCATACCGAGGGCGAGGAACAAGAGGAGCGACGGCACCCCGAGGGCGCTCGATACGCGGCTCGCAAGCACGCCCAGCAGGAGCAATACACCAGCAATCAGGATCGCAGATTCGATCGTCACGACTTCGGGTCCCCTTATAGCCCTGGGCGGCGTCGCGACCACTGCCAGGCAGCGAACGTTCAATGCAGCATCTGAGGAGCACGCGCAGCTTCCAATCGAGCCCGATGCCTAAGGCTTCGTCGAGTGGCGAGTCGGACCGGGGACGGCGTGTCGGTCGCCACCGCAAGACCCAGTGTTCTTGGAGGCGGGACCAGAGCTCTGGCAGGCAGGCGAAGAGACAAACCTCGCGAACGAAGCCGTGCACAACAGGACCCTCAGCGCGGAAGAGTTTGAGCACTTCTGTCCGCCCTTGCGCAGAGCTGGGGCCACGTAGTCCAGTCAGCTCTGGCTATCAACGGACACCACGCGACCCGGAAACAGGGGATTTCAACGGGCAGAAGCAGAAGAACATCCCGCGCTTGACCGCAGGGATCGGCATGTTAAACAGCTCCGGGCCTTTCGTCGGGCTGTTAGCTCAGTTGGTAGAGCAGCGGACTTTTAATCCGACGGTCCAGGGTTCGAATCCCTGACGGCCCACCACGAGGCGCCTGCCTCTCTTGCTTATTGTCCCCATCGTCTAGTGGCCCAGGACCCTGGCCTTTCACGCCAGTAACCGGGGTTCAAACCCCCGTGGGGACGCCGGCCCCGAGATCAGAAATGGTCTCGGGGCCTTTCTGTGTGCGGCGCGGTCCAAGACCGACTTGGATCGGGCTTCTTCCTTTTCGGCAGCGGCGTCCGCTAGTTCTCTGCGTCTCATCGATCGAGTACCATTGCTCTTCGTCATGCTTGGTCTCGGACAGCGGCTCGTGAGCGGATTGCGAAGCCTGCGCGAACGGCTTCGGCCTAGCGGTGCCCAGGCAGAATACGGTCGCGTCTACGGTCGGCTCAGCCGCGCGGAGCTCAGGCACGAGGACCCGCGTCCAACGGAGAGCGATGTAGCGAGTCTGTTCGGGCCGCCAGAAGCCCGCGTCGATCACTTCCTTGGACTGTACAGCGCCGAGGGCGGACACATGGCGCTCGAACGCTATGGTTTCCTACAGCTGCTGCGCGACAAAGGTTTCGAGAACCTGCTCCTATCGACCGATACGAGCGACTCTTCACGTCATACGTTGCGCATCCATTTCGACCAGCGAGATCTGGAACACTTGCTGGTCGAGATGGTGCTCGGCTTCAAACCGTTGCGGCTCCCGGACGGTACTGCGTGTCGGATGCTGAGCGTCGAATGGCTGCTGATGCAGGATCCCCGCAAGGACTTACCGTCGGACCGAGCGCCATTGCCTGACCAACGATACCCAGGCCTCGGCCTATTCCGCTGGCAGGCGGAGCTGCTACGGCTGATGGCGACGCGACTCGAGTGCGACGGTCTCCTGAACAATCCGCAGCAGTTCCATAACGGCGCCCTCTACGGAAGGGCTATGAGATTCGTCGATCCGGTCGACGAAGGTACGTTCCGAGCGCTCGAGCGGGACCTGGCCGACCTACCTCTGCGCGAGGCCAGCAGCGCCGTCGCCGCGGGTCGTGTGCGAGAGGCCGGTGGCGACACATTTCAATGGCAGGGACGCCCCCAGGTTCTCCCGATCAGCCTGTCCATGCAGGTATATTTCGACCGCGACGACTATCACTCGACGGTCGCTCGGGTACGTGACAGCACGAGATTTGTGGTCGAAAACGGAGGCGCTTGAGGCTGTCCGCCTGGCCCCCTCTTCCTCACGCCGCCATCCTCCGAAGCCCGTCCCACTTCGTGAAAAACCCCACCACTTGGTTCCAACTCCGAGTGATTAGGGACGCCGGCCCCGAGATCACAAATGGTCTCGGGGCCTGTCTACGTGAAGCGTCAAAATTGGCGAACCCCCCGGTCGATCGTTTTCGCCGGGGGGCTGCCTGTTGGGTGACTAGATCACCGTTCGGTTTGGATGATCCTTCAGTCGAGGTCTACGCTGACCTCCGCTGTTACGCGGGCGGTCGGCTGGCTCTCGGCGGTGCCTACCCATGTGCCACTTGCGCCTTCGAATCGACCCTCGCCTCCTGCGACCGTGCCCGCAAAATCAACGAGGAACACCGAGCCGTCGGTGCAGTAAAAGCTGCCTGGTCCTGTCACTAACGACAGGATCGACCCGTCTTTGTAGGTCAAGACGGTCGTCGTACTCAGGTCGGCTCCCAACAAGGGCGAGCAGCGATCATCCGGTCCAGCGGCCTCGACGATGGTTTGCGCCGTGAAGATCGCGCTGCCGGACCCTTTCGAGATTCCGCTCTGCATCGAGGTGGACACTTGGCCGAGCGGCGTGGGCCTCCCGTCGTCGCCACTGCTAGTGATGAAGTTGCTCCCAGCGAGCCTTATATCTAGGTCTGGGCCTGATTTGCCCAGTGCGTCTGGAACCGCAACGACGGCCAGAGCCAACGCCACCATCGCAATAATAATCCCGGTCTTCATGATAATACCCTTCTATCGATGCGAAACGGCGCAACGTGTTTGCCCCCACACATCAGAAAGATGACTGTCTCTCCGTTTCTTGTGCAGGTCTATACGTAATTGGTCGCGCAGCCACTTCGTCACGACACATTGCCCACGCGCCATCGGGCATACGCAATTGATCTCGTGTCTGCGATTTGTCTTGCCATCTGAACAATAGAAGCGCCGTATCCAGCTACGGTTCGGGATCGCCCGGCGTTTTGATGCGCCTATGGGCGCGGAAAGATCCTCATGATACTGATCACCACCTACAAGGTGAAGCCGCACCTCACCAAGGCAGAGAACAAAGAACTGATGGCCACGTTTGCCAGGGTCGGCAACACGCCCGGAACCGTGGCCAACTATGTGAACGCCGACGGCGGCGGCGGTGTCGTCATCGCAGAAAGCGATGATCCGGCCGAGGGATACGCAAACCTCCTCAACTACCAGCAGTGGATGGAGTTCGAGACCAAGGTCATGCTCAAAGTCGAAGACGCGATGCCGCTCATCGGCGCCTATCTCGGCTAACGCACGTCGAGCCAAATCCGTGTGCTTCGACACACTCGAACAGAAGGCGTGCATTTTCGGATGCGCGCTTTTTGTTTTTGCAGAGTCTCGCGATGCGCTGTCGCACGGTGGGAAGGTTTCTTGCCGGAGACGTTCAGCTCATCCAGCGACCAGCCGTCGCGCCATCAGCGTGGCGATTCCGATCAGTGGAACTCGCGTGTTCACCCCCACGGGCGACGGGAAGAGGCTCACGCCGCCATCCGCCGCAGCCCCTCCCACTCCGTGAGGCACCCCACCACTCGGTTCCAACTTGGAGTGACTAGGGACGCCCCCCGCCACGTCACACTTCCGCTCCCACCGCTTGCTTGCTGACCGGAGCACAGGTGCCTCGCTCTCAAGCTGGGCAGCACCACCATCGTTTCCGGGCGAAGCTTCTGCCGGGCTTTCGTTTTGTCTATCCTTCGGCGCGCAAGGCGGCGAAGGTCCAGCCTGCCCCGAGGAGATCCACAACACCAAAGAGGATCAAGACCGGCTCGGCGAGGCCGAGGAGCACGAACGAAGTGAAGAACACGATGACGAATGGCCGCCCCCACACGGTCATCCAGAAGAAGTCCTTCGTTTCGCGCCGTGCCGCGAACAAGTAGTAGAACCCGAGGATGGTGACGATGGCGCCGAGTACCCGGATCCACACCTCCTGCGGCGAACCGAGGCCGAAGAGCCCAGTCAAGAAGGCTGGAGCCACCACCAAAATCGGCCCGAGAACGAAAAGGTAGATCCCGAATACGAACATGCTCACGGCTGCGCGACTCATGGCAGCCAGCATAACCCGCTCCGGCCGTGGGCGTCATCCGCCATCCTGCGAAGCCCCTCCCATTCGCTGAGGAAACCCAGCACTTGGTTCCAACTCGGAGCGATTCGGGGACGCCGGCCCCGAGATCACAAGTGGTCTCGGGGACTTCTTCTTATGCAACCTCACGTGCCACTCAACCTCGGTCAGATCCTTCCGCGCTAGACCCACTCGCCCTTCCCGGCCACTACCAGCGGCATGAGCGCGAATACGATGAGCATGACGAGGTCCACGGTTCGGGAGATGGGGTCTCACGAGACACCATGCCGAAGTAAAGGAGCGCCGACTTCACGACACTTGGGGCCATGATTGTGAAACCTCGTCTTCGATGCCGTTGGTGATACCGTTCCGTCTCGT
>Ga0316189_10000778_pt1 | contig 31939 bp, 30 predicted proteins | sample LowCovwburrow_MG_FD_204930 | JGI IMG/M metagenome (GOLD analysis project Ga0316189, IMG submission 204930) | Coastal sediment microbial communities from Maine, United States - Lowes Cove worm burrow | ecosystem: Environmental > Aquatic > Marine > Coastal > Sediment | place: USA: Maine...
TGTCCTGGCGCTTTGAAACGGGGCTTTGTGAACTCATAACCCGAAGGTCGTCGGTTCAAATCCGGCCCCCGCAACCGACCGACCCTCGCCTTCACAGAAGGCGGGGGTTTTTCTTTGGTGGTGGGGGTAAGCCCGTGGCTGTGGCGGTCGGGCTGAGGGGTTCTCAGGGGGCACAGGGTGCCTTTCTTGTTGCCCGTCAGGTCGGACAAGCTGTGGACGCACTGCTCGCACTTGCTGCAGACGCTAAACCCCTGGTCAGCCGTCATCACACGCCAAGAAGTGCGGCACGTGCACGAAAGACTTGCGCACCAAGCCTGGACATACCGTCCAGTGATACACTTCCAGACGCAGGGATGCGGGCATGCGCAAGACAGTTCTGACGGCTCCCACGGCGGTTCGAGGTGGCTATCGAGATTAGGCAACATGAGCCAGGTCGAGACCTGGAGGATTTCATGCGGGTGCCCTTCGAGGTGTATGCGGACGATCCCGTTTGGGTTGCTCCACTCGACACTCAGTTGAAGGACCAGCTCAGTCCCGAGAGCAATCCGTTCTTCCAGCACGCGGAGGTTGCGCTGTTCACCGCCTGGAAGAACGGGAGGCGCTGCGGACGTATCTCGGCGCAGGTCGACCACGAGCATCTTCGCGTTCACGACGATGCCACTGGCTACTTCGGCTTCTTCGATACCCTCGACGATCAAGAGGTCGCGACTGCGCTCGTGGAGCGAGCAGCGCAGTGGCTCGCCGAGCGTGGGATGACGTCGATGCGAGGTCCGTGTTCACTTTCCATCAATGACGTGGCGGGCATCATGATCGAGGGGTTCGACCGACCGTCCGTCATCATGTGTGCGCATCACCGGCCCTATCAAAGCGTCCTCGCTGAGGGTGCCGGGCTCCGTAAAGCGAAGGATTGCTACAGTTGGTGGTACGACATCGGGCCTCCCGAGGGTCGAGCGCTCGAGGCCTGGAAACGAATCGCCTCTCTCCCAGAAGTACGTTTCCGAACCGTCGATCGCAAGAATCTCGAGGAGGAGGCAAACGTGATTCTGGATGTTTACAACGATGCATTCGGAGACAACTGGGGGTTCGTCCCGGCGACCCAATCGGAAGCCCAGACGATGGCCAATCACCTGCGCGCCCTCGCCACTGATCTCTGCTTCTTGGTCGAAATTGAAGGGCGGCCCATGGCGATTTGCGTCGCGGTTCCGAACCTCGACGAAGTGACTCGAGACTTCGGCGGCAAGCTCAACCCGGTCAACGCATTGAAGCTTTGGTGGCGACTCAAGATCCGCACGCCGAAGTCCTTTCGATTCATTCTGCTCGGCATTCGTCAGGAACTGCGGGCGGAGCGTCGCTACCGGCCACTTGCCATGGCCATATGTGCCGAGGTGATGCATCGTAGTCACAAGCTTGGCTACGAGTGGGGCGACCTCGGTTGGACGCTGGAAGACAACCATCCAGTGAACACCATCATTCGCAACGTGGGTGGTCGAATCTACAAGCGCTACCGTCTCTACGAGCGAAACACGTGATGCGGCTGGAGCGTCCGCTCCGGGAACAGGGTCTCGCTCAGACCTTCGAGGGTTTGGTGGAACAGCGGTTGCAGATGTCGCAGGTAGAGATAACGAGGCACTGTCTTGGCTCCGAGGCGCATCTTTGTCCCGTACGAGGTTTGTCCCATTTCCAAGGTGTGCGCGCCTCGACGCAAAGCACTGGCGACCGTTTCGAGTACAACTCTCCGGTACGCCAGCAATCCATCCGGGTCTGAGTACCGAATGCCCGCAAGGAGGAACGTCGAGCGTCGAGTGCCGTGCAGCATGATCGCACACGCGAGTACTTCGCCGCCGTCGCGCTCTACGGTGATTAGGCTCGCGCGTTCTCTGAAGGCACTTCGAAGCTCGCGAATGAAGTCGCGGTTGAGCCGCTCCATTTGGTACTCGGCTTTGTCCATCACGCGCTCGTAGAGCTCGAAGAACGTGCTCTCGAGCGTCTCCCACTCAGACCACTCTCGAACCGATAGATTCTCGTCTTCGCAGTCCCGTTCGGTCCGGCGGAGCTGTCGACGGTATCCCGAGCGCATCGCCTCGGTGAGTGTCTGCATGTCTTGGAAGGGCAATCTCAGTCGGCACGATGGAAGGCTTGCCGCACGAAAATACCCGAGGCTCAGGAGACCATCTGCCACCTGCGCTTCCGTCTCGCTCATCTCCTTGAAACAGATCAAACCAGCGCCCTCGTCGGTGGCCATCCGCGTTGCCTCGGCGTCAATGCGCTCCAGGATCGGCCCTGGGTCCTGTCCATCGGCGATCCGCAGGCATGATTGGCCGAAAGACACAGGAAGCCCGCCAAGGACGACCGGCACGCGCAGCAAACCGGGGTGGAGCGACCGCAGGCTGTGCACCAGATGACGCACGGTCGGCCCCGCGAGAAGTTCCAATCGAATGTCGATGCACGTGAGCGACGCCGTTGCAACCGTGCGGCCGCCTCTGGCGATCAGAACGTGGCGGTATCTGGCCTCCTCGACGTTGGCACGCTGGCACGCGGCGACAAAGCGGTGAGACGCCTGGAGGTCGTCTGGGTCGAGGTGCGCATCCCAACGCTCCTTGGCAATGTCGTCGATGTCGTCGACGATCGTGACTTCGAGCCGATCTGCTCGGTCACGGAGCTCAGTCTCGGCCAGCGCGCTCATTTCGGACTCACGTCTGCGAGCTCCAACTCGCGGGCGCTGACTGCAGCGTGGTGTCCGTCCGTCAGTCGTTCAACGTCGACATCGAGCTTCTCGTAGCATGTCTTCGCGTCTGTCGTCCTCCATCCGAGCAGTGGGGGTACCGGCACGACGGCCGGCCCCAGGTCCATTGCGTCGACGAGGTGGTCTGGATCGTGGTGCCGATGAGCCCGGACAAACTGCCAGAGGACCCTCAGCGCACCCAGCCAAAGACGCAGGTAGCGGAACGACCAGACAGGCGGACGAGTTCGAAGCGTCAGCCGCCGCGCTCGCCGCGGGTTGAGGGTCGCCTTCGCGTAGAGCTTGAGGATCTGCCAATAGTAGGCTCGCAGCGACATGCGGGTCGGGAGCACGACGTGGCTGAAATCCCAGAGCTCATGCGCGCTTCGAGGAAGCGTGATGCGCCGGCGGTACTCCTCCCAGATCTTCGTTCCAGGCAGTGGAATGAGCGGTGAGATATTCAGATAGTAGAGCCCGGTCTCCTCGATGAAGCTCCAGAGTCGCTCCCAATCCGCGAGCTCGTATTCGGGATTCGGGATGAGCGACCCATAGGTATCCACGCCGTGACGCCGGAGGATTTCCACGGCGAGTCGGTTCTTGTCGACCGTGCAACGCTTCTCCATCGACTCGAGCTCGGCGTCCGTGGTCGCTTCGAGCCCGATGAACACCGCGCGCAGGCCTAGTGACGCCCACTGCGCGATCAGGTCTTCGTTGTCGCAGATGAAGTCGGCTCGGGAGTACACGAGGAACTTCTTTCGGATTCCACGCTCGCGAAGCAACTCCGCCAGCCTGGATAGGCGATGTCGATTGATGAGAAATATGTCGTCTACGATGTAGACGTCGTCGGCCTCGATCGACTCGAGCTCGTCCGCGATGGATTCCGGACTTCGCGAATACACGTGACCGTCGGTAATGCGCCACGTGTAGCAAAAATTGCATTGGTACCAGCATCCCCACGTGGTCTTGAGCAGGGCAACGGGCTGGTGAAACGCATAGTAGTAGCGGCGCCTCAGGTGAGCGACGAGATCGCGACGTGGAAAGGGCAGTGTATCGGGGTCGGGCATGTACTCGGCGCTCGGTGTGCGGTGCAGGTGGCTTTCGTGCCGCAGCGCAAGTCCGGGGACCTCGGTCAACGAACGGCCGGTCTCGAAAGCCTCGACGATCTCACGCATCGTCGCAGGATCGCCTCCGAGTGCGACGCAATCGATGGATGGGTCGATGAAGTCGTCGGGGCAGCGTGCAGCCTGAACGCCCCCCACGACGGTCAAGCATTGCGGGAGCCGACGCTTGACCGCGCGGCAGAGCTTCTTCACTTCGTTGACGCCGCTGATGTAACAGCTCGTTCCGACGACGTCCGGCTTGAACTTCCGTAGGCGGCGTTCGAGCCCGCGTTCGAGAATCATGTCCATGATCTGGACTTCGTGATCGCCGAGCGATGCCGCAAGGTACTCCAGCTCCAATGGCTCGCATACCATGACGTGCTTGAGGCCGATCGTTCGGCGGGGGACTGGGGGTCTGATGAGCAGTATTCGCACGGTAGCCTCTACACGATTCCTGGACTGATCCGCTGTTGGACGTGCCATCGATATTGGAGGTTGGCCCCGAGGACGAAGCCCCTCATGAACACGCCAAAGTTGCTAGGTAACGCCCTGAGCCGCCGACGTATCGCTTTCCAGGTGAACAGCTGATCGCAGAGCTGCCAGTAGCCGCGACTCAACGTATCTGCGTCGAGGTCGCGTGGCTCGTAGATGACTTCGCTGCCGCTGAATAGATTGTAATCGGACGAGGTGATTCGGCCGGCTTCGACCATCTCATCCCAAAGCGGGGTGCCTGGCACCGGCGTCAGGATGTGGACTCGCGGCACCGTGATGCGGTGGTCCATCATGAAACGAAACGCTCTTTCGTAAAAGCGATCGTCGTCTCCGTCCGCCCCCACGATCATCTCCGTCGAGAAATCGATGCCGTGCTTTCGCACCCGCGCGATGGCCTCCGTGTATCGACTCGGACGGTTCCACCTCTTGTTCAGGGCCTCTAGCGTGGCTTCGTTGTCCGACTCGATCCCGACCGACAGAAGGCGACACCCGCTTCGGTACGCGAGGTCAAGCAGCTCGGGATGATCCGCAATGTGAATTCCGCATTGGCTCACCCAGGTGATCTTCTCCGGGATCAACGCTTCCCAGAGTTTCGCGGCGTAGTCGACATCCACGCCGATGTTGTCGTCGATGAACGTGATGAAGCGGTAGCCACGCCGCTTCACCGCGCGAATGTCGCGAATGACGTTTTCGACTGGCGCTTTCCGATACGTTCCTTCGAAGAAGCTCGTCACCGAACAGAAGTTGCACCGGTAGGGGCAGCCGCGTGTGGCCTGAACCGGACGAAAGAAACCGTGGTCTTGCCTCCGCATGAGGTCGTATCTCGGGCATGGGAGAGACTCGATCGGAGGCCTCCGCTCGGCGCGGTACACGGGCTTCAAGCGACCCGATGCGGCATCTCCTACGACCTCCGGCCAGACCTCCTCGGCCTCGCCCAGGACGACGCTGTCGACGTGCGCCAAGGAGAGCTCGGGTTCTGACAGTGTAGCGGCTACACCACCAAGCACGACGGGCACCTCTCGCCGGCGAAACTCGTCTGCGATCTGCCATCCGCGAACGATGCCGTTCCCCATTCCCGTGATTCCTACGAGGTCCCAGTGCTCGTCGTACGGGACTTCGCGGATCGTGTCGTGGTGAATCCTGACTTCCGCCTCGGAAGGCGTGACCGCGGCGAGCATCGGCAGAGTCAGACCAGGGAGGAAGACTCGGGGTTTTCGAATCGGCTTTCCCTCTCGATCGAGGGCGGTGGGGGCGATGAGTAGAATCCTCATGACTACGCTCCGCGCTTCCCGGCGCGGATGTTTGCTGCAAGTGCCATGCCGTGTCGGCTCCCTTGTTCTTGCACTTTCGGGCGCTTGCGGACGAAACACTTGCGTTCGGGAACGTGCGCGACGCAAGCGTTTCGTGCTCAGCTCGTTGTCGGTGTGAGTCAGCGAGGACGACGAGTGCTAGGAAACGGTCGTGAATGGATGTCGACTCAGCGCGCTTCCGGTGCTCCTAGGTCTCGGTTGTGCGGCGATGGTGACCGGTGTGGCAGTAGGCGCGGAGGCAGAGTCCACAGACCACATGGCGCGGGCGGACGTCGAAAAGATTGAAACGCTTCTGAAGGATTCGTTCCGGTCGATTGGTCGCATCCACGACTATCGCGGCGTTCTCTACAAGAAGGAGCTTTTTGGCGATGCGCTGATCGAGCAGCGAATCGCGTTCAAGTTTTCGCGGCCGTTCCAGGTCTACTTGCGATACATCGAGCCCAACCCGGGCCGCGAAGTCATCTACGTGCGCGGGCGGAACAAGAACAGGTTGAAGGCGCACCGCGGATCGGGAGTCGATATCACGGTGAACCTAAACCCGCGCAGCCGGTGGGCGATGGCGGAGGGGCATCATCCGGTCACCGAGTTTGGGATCGAACACATGCTCGAGCTTGCAGCCCGCGACGTCCGAAAGGCGCTCCGCCGCGGCGATTCAGGGCTCAGCATCGCGGACGGTGGAGTCGTCAACGGGGAGCCCACGTGGCGGATAGAGTTGAGGAATCCACCGGACGGCCGAAAGGTGACTGCACGGCGGGATGAGACGCTTTGGGGTCTCGCCGCGAGGGCTGGGCAGGACATGTACGTGGTCCTCCATCACAACGAATCGATCGATTCGCCGCGCGACATCCGTGCGGGCCAAGAAGTGTTCGTCCCATCCTACTACGCGAGCCGCGCCCAGTATTTTTTCAGCAAGCAGACCTCCCTGCTTATCAAACTCGTCATATGGGACCACAACGGCGCCCTCTACGAGATCTACGAGTACCCGGAGCTCGTACTCAACCCCGGCTTCGAAGCTTTGGATTTCGACTACCGAAACGAAGCGTACGACTTCTAGGTCCGGCCCCAACAGGTCGCGCGTGCCTTTTAGCGCCGTGACGTCGAGGGTAGTGGTACCGGACGCGCCGCCTGAGTCAGCGTCACGGCTCAGGAGCGAGGTTGTGCCGGTTTCGCGGTCGTGCAGATACACCTCCGCCGCAGTTCCCCATCCGCTCGGTGGTGGAGGTCCTAAGTTCGTCGCGGCGCTTCGAAAGACGACAAAGCGCCCGTCTCCCGAGATCGCTGGCTCGAAGGATTCCGCATTCGCAGGTTCACCGTCGCTGTTGACACTCACGAGTGCTCGCTGTCCGGTGTCGCGATCGAGTACCCGTATCCACATCGTCGGTGGGTGTTGACCAGTTTTGTAGCACCTGCTAACAAATAGCTCAATGTCGTTCCGAACGTGAGAGATGGATGGGCAGACCGGCTAAGCATGAGCTCGATGAAGTCCTGAGGCGTGCGACCCGCCTCTTTTGGGCACACGGCTCGGACGCCGTGTCGACGCGCGATCTCGAAGAGGCGCTCGACCTTCGAGCGCCCGCAATCTACCGGCGGTTTCGGAGCAAGAACGAGCTCCTCGCTCGATGCGTCGACCACTATGTCGACACCGTCATCGTGACCCGCGTGCGGCGGTTCCTCGAAGACGCGGACGATCCGCTGCAAGGCCTGCACGACTTCTTCACGTCGACGCTCCAGCCCTACGGCCGCAAGCCCCGCCTTCGGGGTTGTCTGCTGGCGAACACGGCGGCGCACGCCGACGGACAGGTCCCGGAAGTTCGCGACGCCATTTTTCGCGGATGGCGCCTGATCGATTCGGCATTTCAACAACAGATCGAACGCGCCCAGCGAGTCGGTCAGGTCGACCCTGACCTCGACCCCGAAGCGCTGAGCCAAGCGCTCGTCATGTCGCTGGAGGGCCTGCTGACGCTCGTCCGAGCGGGCGACACCGACTTGCGACCCGGCATCGACATGACCTTTCGCCTCCTCGCTCGAGGAAGGGAGAACGGATGAAGCGATTCGGACTCGCAGTCATCGGCCTCCTGGTCGTGCTCGCGGTGACGGGTTACGCGCTGCGGAAGATCATCACCGTGCGGCTGGTCGAGCGACTGGCGGAGCGCAACTTTTCCTCGAGCCTGCTAGACGAGCTTCCCGACGGGCTCCACGTGGCGCTTTGCGGTGCCGGCTCACCGCTGCCGGACCCGAAGCGCTCGGGCCCCTGTACCGCGGTGATTGTCGGCGAACGTGTGTTCATCGTCGATGCAGGCGCAGGCTCGTCGCGCGTCCTTTCGCGCATGCGGGTACCACAGGAAAAGATCGCGGCGGTGCTGCTCACCCACTTTCACTCCGATCACATCGATGGTCTGGGGGAGCTGCTGATGCAGCGCTGGGCGAACTCCGGGAGCGCTTCTCCGACGCCGGTACACGGCCCCACCGGGGTGAGCGCCGTGGTTGACGGCTTCAATCTCTCCTACCGCGACGATCAGCGCTACCGCGTCGCGCACCACGGAGCCGACACCATGCCCCCGAGCGGCGCCGGCGCCGTGGCGCACCCGTTCGCGGTGCCTGCGGTGGGCGAGGGCAGGATCGTGCTCGAGAGCGATGGCCTCACCATCACCGCCTTCTTGGTGGATCACACTCCGGTTCACCCTGCGGTCGGCTATCGCTTCGATTTTCGCGGGCGTTCGGTGGTGGTGAGCGGCGACACGAAGAAGGACGCAAACCTCCAACGATTTGCCACGGGCGTCGATCTGCTCGTCCACGAGGCTCTCAACCCGCAGGCAGATAGTTCCTACAAACGCCCTTTCAGGTTCGCGTCCCTGGCGACATAATATCTAGTACCGCGCAATTCGGCTCTCAGCTTGAGCCCGGTGGGCTAAGAGACCGGCAAATAAACGCGGTCCGAGCACTATGTTTGCATCCCGAAGGGCTGGAAACGGCGTCATCAAGACCGAGCGGATACAGCCGTCCGATGGCTCAAGCCTTGAAGGCGAGCGCGGTCAACAAGCCCAGGCTTCGTCGAGCTCAGGGGGTGCCCGGGCAGGTGCGAGCTCGACGGGTTCTGAGGGAAGACCGAGATGGCGGAGGATTCGGCGGATGGCGCTGCAGAGTAGGATGGCGGCGACGAAGCGGAGGCGCCCACCACACTCAGGGCACTCGAGCACATCGATGTCGAGCCCACGGCGCATGAGTTCGGCCCAGGTGCGATTGTGCGAAGCGACGACCTTCTTCGGGGTGGTTGCGGATGATGCGCGCTCAACCTGTGGCCGCCCGAAGTCCACGACCTCCCCTCGCCACTTGGCGTTCGGCGCGAGCACGCCGTGATAGACGATGAGGTTGACGTAGGGGCGCGGAATGAGTGCGGCGAGCTTTTCGAGTAGCTCCAGCGGCTGAAGGGAAATGTGGCTGGTTCCATCCCGCCATCGCGTTTTGAGCCGCACGAGCACGCTTCCATCCGGCCCAAAGGACAAGCGGTCCTCCGCGACGGGCGGCCGCAAGAGATATCGGCAAAGGCGCTCGAGCTTGGGGCGGTTCTTGGCGCGGACGGAGGTGTTCGCGTGAAGGTCGAAACCGCCGAGGCGGGCTTGTCGCAGACCTTTCGGGGAGGCGGGCTTCGCTGTTAGCGCGTCTCCGAGGCGGAGCACCGCTGCACCGGCGCGTCGTCCCATGGCGACCCGTTGCCGAACGGACGCCGCGTAGAGGGAGTGCAATGGCGGCGCCTGCGATTCATCGAGGCCATCGCCTGCCTCGTCACACGAAAGACCCCGGCGCACGAGCAGGCGGAGGATTCGCGCTCGAATGACACCAAGCAGGGTGTCCACCTCTTTGTCGGTGGGCGCTCTGGCGGCTGCGAAGGAAAGCGAGCCGCCCCGCTCTCGCACGAAGATCCCGTCAACCGCCAGCGTGTGGAAGTGCACGTTCAGGTTCAGCGCCCCACCAAACCGCTGGATGACGGTGACCGTACCAGTGCGGCCACCGCGATGCCCTGATGCCTCGGCTCGCTTTCGGTAGAAGCCCTGCAGTGCACGCGTGTAGACCGCGAGCACCGCGCGGCAGAGGCGGTGATCCCAGGCAAGCCTATAGCGAAGCTCGAAGGGAAGGCTCAGGACCCACTGTCGAACCGGGGCCCGCGGGAGCACGTGGTCGACGAGATGCGCTGCTCGCTCGGTCATCCGGCGCCCGCCGCAGCTCGGGCAGAAGCCTCGGCCTTTGCACGAGAAGGCAACCAACCGATCGGTACCGCAGCCCGCACAGCGAAAGCGGGCAAAGCCATGGGCGAGCACGCCGCAGCGAACGAATCGCTGAAACTCGCGCTTCACGAACAAGGGGCTGCCACGCTCGTGCTCACGTCGATCGAGCTCCCAGAGGAAGGTCTGAAGGTGGTCGCGGACGACGCGATGGAGCACCCCATGCTCCGGAGCGCGACGCACGTACGATCGAGAAATCGTCTCGCTCGTGGCCGCGGCGCAAAAACCCACGACCGGAGAACACAATCAAGACTCGTGCCGTTGTCAGCCCCTACGTTTTCAACGTGTCTCAGATAGATCGCCCTGAAGCGAAGTGGCGAACGGCGTCGGAATGCTGGCGGCCGCCACCCTTAGCCCGCGTGTGGCCTTGCTCTCCCTGAGGCCCCCGCCGCGAATAAGCCGAAGGCGTTGAGCGCGGCAAGCAGGGATTGGGGACATCTTCGATGTCTTACAATCCCACATCTTGCCCGGTACTCACCATGGTCCGAATTGACCGAGAATGGCGGAATCTGTCACAGGCTGACCTTTCTTGGCGCGTTCTGAATCCTTTTTGAGTGTTCTGCGCTGTCTTGGATTGAAAAGGAGCCATTTCGCGTCAATCGATTCCAAGTTAAGTCAAAGTTGGTCAGCCTTGGTCAGTTTGTGACAGAGAAGGACAGAATGTGACTGCCAGCGCCAGCCTCATCGCGGCACTTCTTGTCGCTCGATGGCGTGCTCGCTTTCCAAGCATTTTCTGCTCGCGCAACTTTTCGGGGGGCAAAACCGATAACCATGTATGGGGGACACGCCCGACTCATATCAACCGCACGCGAAACCTTCGGATCAAGAAGCCCGGAGAACACCGGCTCTCGATTCGCCCCTGCTGACAAGAAATGAGGCGGCGGGGTATTGTCGAATCTCTCTTCGGACGTTCGATCGGCAAGTTGCTGCGAAAGTTCCTCGGGTGCGGATTGGGTGTCGCTGCTTGTATGACAGGAAAGATATCGATCGATGGCTGGAAAGACACAAGGTTGGAAACTTCACAAGCACCCCGAGTCGGGGGTCTACAGGGTTCGGTTCCGAATTGAGGGGAAGCGTTACCATCGATCCACTGGCAAGACGGATCGCGCAGAGGCTCAGAGCGCGGCAGCCAGACTCGTTCGACGAATGACCGAGGGCGGTGACCCCGATCGTGCGGCTCCCGATGTGCCGCTACCCGAGCTCATCGGGAGCTGGCTTGCAGGGGTGCGGTCGGAGGTCTCTCCGGAGACGCTGCGCACGTGGGAGCTCTATGCTGGGGCGCATTTCATTCCGCACTTTCATAGTGCTGACCGGCTCTGTTCCGAGCGTTGCCTGCGCGACTACATGCGCAAGCGGCTCGAGGAGGTGAAGGCACGGACCGTTCAGAAGGAGCTTTCGGCGCTCCGTCGTCTGCTCACCTGGATGGTGGAGGCCGGGCTCGTACACGAAGCCCCCGCGATGCCGAAGCTACCGCGGCGTGCGACCGGGACCGCCCACCCGAGCGGGCGGCGAAAACGAATCGACCTCTCCCCCGACGAGATGGACGCCATCGTCCGCGCGCTTCCCGAGCGCACGCGCGACGGCCAACCTCTTCAGGCCTACTTCGAGGTCATGCGAGAAACCGGCCTTCGCCCAGGGACCCTGCAGCGCCTCCGCGCTCCAGACGACTATCAACCCGGATCTCAATACCTGCGGATTCGGGCCGAGGCGGACAAGGCCAGGTACGCGCGTGAGGTGCCCTTGACCGCGCGTGCGCGCGAAGTGCTCGATGAGTTGTGTCCCGCTGAGGGAATCATCTTCCCCAAGTTCGCCTGGCGTTACCCGCTTCGCGCCGCCGCTCTTGCCGCCGGCTTAGAGCCCGAGCGCGCGTCGCAGGTCAAGCCATACGACTTCCGGCACAGCGTCGCGACCGAGCTCACGGAGCGTTCAGGTAACCTTCTCGGTGTCGGCTACCTGCTCGGACACCGTCATGCGACGACCACCAATCAGTACGTTCATGCGCGCCGTCGAGCGGCCGAGTCGGTTCTTTCGGGACACAATTCGGGACACATTGAAAGTAGTTTCGAGGTACCCGTAATCGGCGATCGAGCTAACCCCGCGAAACCACTCCAGTGCGAGGGACAGGACTCGAACCTGCACGCCCTAAGGACACTGGAACCTAAATCCAGCGCGTCTGCCAATTCCGCCACCCTCGCTAGTGGTGTGATTTCGGAGGGTTAGCACTTCGGCGACATCGTTCAAATTGGCGAATTTTGAATCGGTGACCGCATTGGTGACCGGAATGGTGACCGGAATCCCGGGTCGGGCGTTCAAGACGGCGCGCGTTTGCTCGCGGTTCGAGTGCACGTATTGCGTGGTTGTGCTGACGCGTTTGTGCCCAGCGATGTGAGCAATGCCCGGCAAGTTCGGCGACACCGACGCCAGCTCGGTCAACGCACCGTGCCGAAAGTCATGCAGCGACAAGTGGCGGATTTCCTGTTCCGTGAAGCATCCCGCATCTCGCGCCGCATTTCGGAGCGCCGGGCGGCAGTCGAACGCGCCCCAAATCAAGCCGGGCCCGTCGCAGTGTCGGGTGAGAAGCGCTCGCGCGACCTCACTGAGCTCGACTTCACGACCGAATCGCGCTTTGTCGATCTCGTCGGCGATTCGAAGCGTCGTGGCACCAGGTTGCCAATGCTCAGGGCAACGAAGCCGCTGGACAGTCTTGCGTCGCAGCGCCGTTTCCCAGATGAACAAGATCAGGTCGCGCACCGGGTAGCGCGTGCGTTTGGACCATTCAGGCAGCGCCGCAATCAGCTTAGCAGCGCGATCGTTGCTTAGATCGACGCGTACCTTCTTACATGCAGTCGTTCCGGTCGAACGCGTCGGCGGATCTTTGACAACGGGCATCTCGGCGATGTAGCCCCGGTCCGAGCACCACTTCAGGAACCCGCGCATGGCCGATAGCTCCTTGCAGACCGTGCCGCGCTTGACCTGCCGCAATCGCGCCCGCGAATAGTCTTGCATCGCGCTCGAGGTGATACTCCCGAGCGAATCAAACTGCGGCGCGAAGTTGTTGACGAAATAGGCTTGGTACGTTGCAACCGTTTCGGGCGCGAGCTCGGCCGAGATGTCGACGAGGTATTGTCCAACCAGCACGTCGAGATCGATGGTCGGCGCACGCGCGACGCTGACGACGCGACCCTGGGTCACCTCTCCAACGATTCTCGACGCGATTTCTTGAGCGCTGCTGCGATCGCGTTCACGTGTGGATCGCTTGTAGCGCTGCCCGTTGTGGGTGAAACGCGCAATCCAATAGCGGGTGCGCTCGTCGCGGTGCAGGGTGAAGCCTTCTGGCTTGCGAGCCATGAATCGATATCCTTTCGGTCAAAGAAGCGGCGAGTTCCAATCGCAACGGTCTGGACGTGCGGCGCGACGCGCCGATCAAAAGTCCGCAGCCCCACGCGACAATACCCCGCCGCCTCATCTCTTGTCAGCAGGGGTGAATCTACCCTGGCAACCGGCGTCGCCTCCTCTGTTCCTAGCGTTGGCCTACGGACGCTCACCAGAAAGGCCACCTAACCAGACCCGAGGCCACGACCATGGCGAAGATGCCGGACACGGCAATCGCCCACAGCCAGAGCTCGGCACGACGATCGAGTCGCGTCACGGCGACGCCGTACAGACCCGCAAATCCGCGGGCCTTGTTGTCGACGTCCGCAGACAGCTTTTCGTGGATCTGATCGAGGTGGGCCGAAAGCACCCGGTTCAGCTCTCCCACGAGAGATGACGTGATTCGGTCACCGACCTTCTCGGCCGTGCGCCGAAGCACCCGTTCGTTGAGGACCGCCAAGTCGAACAAAGGATCGTCCGTGGGAATCAAGCGGCCGCATTCCTTGGCCACCTGCGCCGCGATCTCCCTTTTCTCTTCCTCCGTCAGCAGCAGCCGTCGGTGTCTAGGCTCCATCGAGCGCATGTTTGATCTCCGTAAACAGGTCTGTTCTCACAATCGAAAGCCGGGCCTTGGCCGGCGTCCTGAAGTGATCGCTCGCGATCGCTTCGTCGAAGGTCATGAACCGACTGAGCATCTCTTGAACGTCTTCCTGAAACGTATGCCCCCGGCGAACCATGACCACAGGTCCTATCAGCCTGTCGGCGCACGTTTGCGTGACCTCGCCCAAGCGCTCGAGGTCGACGGGCCCGAAGTGCTCGTTCTGCCAGACGACGAGGGTCGAATCCTCGACCAAGAACTTTGCCACTGTGCCGAGGCCCGCCAAGGTGGAAGGGCCGTGCTGGCCGCCCGTGACTACGCAGTGAAGGAACGTCTGGCGGCCGGCGGCTTTCAGCTGACGGACGGCGTCCATTTCGAGGAGGTACTGGGCCAGAGGCTCGAAACTGCCTTGGCCGTTGTCGACCACCACCGCCTTCTCTTCGTCTCCGAGCAGGACTTCGAAAAGCTCATCGAAGCGCCTGCGATTGATTCGCCGGTCGTCATCGAGGAGGTCGATGCGCTTCACGCGAAGTCCCGAATACCGAGACAGCGTCTTGTTCGAAGCGTCGCACTCGACGCACAACGGATCGTCGGCTCGCGATCGCAGGTACTGCGCGAACCAAGACGCGACCAACGACTTGCCGATGCCACCTTTGGCCTGAATGACGCAGTGAAACTCACTCATGACGCGCTCCTATGCGCGGAGCCGAAAGGCGAAGACGGCCGCCTCATTCGAGCTCCAGCTTCGGAAGACTTCGGCGGAGGTTCTGCCTGACGTACTCGAGACTGGGCGTCGACGCCGTGGACGCGCCCTTCGGCCTATCGACGGCGGCCAGCTTCGTCAGTGCTCCAGGCGCACCTCCGGGCTCGTGCGATCCGAGGCCATGCTTTCGGACCTGCCGGTAGAACGACGTGTAGCACCCCGGGTACGGCGGGTTCAGAGCGCGGTAGGCCCGCCATACTTCCTTGATGTGATAGCCAAGGCGTAGATAGTCCTCGATCGCATCTCGATGACACGAGAAGTAGACGCGAGGTGGCGCACCTTGGAGTGACTGTCGATCTGGTAGTGTGGCTCCGGCCATACTTTCCCTCCCTCACCCCTGTTATCGGTTTTCCCCCCCGAAAAGTTGTTCTGGATCCGGTAATTTAAATCACAGGAACTTCAGTTTCTCGCCCCCGGCGACAAAAATCGACCTGTGCGTTGCGTGGTGTTGCACGTCCTTGCACGAAGTGGCGTGGCACGCAGGACCGATTGCACGATCGATCCAATTGTTGCGCTCCGTTGCGCACGGTTGCGTTGCTTACACCGATGTTGACGCAGTGGGGCAGGGCAAGATGTGGGATTGTAAGACATCGAAGATGTCTCAATCCCCGCATGCCGCGCTCAACGCCTTCGGCTTATTCGCGACGGGGGCACAAGCACAGGCACGCACTTGGCGCGTGCCCTAGTCATGGTGAGCCTGGGTATCCGGTCCGGGGGTAGCCAGTCGGTGGAAACGTGCCGGGTCGGAGTGTCTCGGGCGCTGGTGCATCGGGGGGTCGTGGGATGCCGAGGCGGTTGTACCAATCGATGGCGTCGTGGCGGCGGGCGGACCCTTCCTGGGACTGTCCGCGGACCGTCCTGTGGAGGCCTACGGGGTTCCCCCGTTGATCATACCCCCCGAAGATCGTGGGCAGGTCCGAGCGGAGGTTGTTGGGTACCTGCGAAGCCGCGCGTTCAAAGCCACCATAGGTGTCCTCGGGCGGCGGACTGAGCGGCCGACCGGAAGCGACGTCCTGTGCCCTTTGGTGAATCCTCTTCGTGATCCCAACGTGTATGCGGTTCTTGATGCCGCCAATGCTCAGGGGAGGCGAGCGTCGAGAGGCGTAGAACTGCTCGTCGAACACCAACTCCCGGTCGGGATTCGTGAGAGCCCAGGCGATGCAAGCGAGCCCCGCTCCCTTGGTGTTGTCGTGCGCGATCAAGAACGATCGCACGACCACGTGCACCTGAAAGGACTCCTTGGAAGCGCCGTGAACGGGAATGGCCTTGTTCAGCATCTGCTTCAGCACCCTGAGGTCGTGCGACTTGTACTTGCCGACCTTGTACGTGCCCACGTTCACCACCTTCGCTGCTCCCGGTTCGATGTCGACGGACGCGATCTGGACTGGGTGACTCGCGGGCACGGCGAGCGTGACCTTCTTGGGACGCGCTGCACACCCCGCGGTTGCAAGTAGGAGAGCGACGCAGACGAGAACGCTGAGAGCTCGCGCGTTCTCCAGACGTGGGATCATGGGACCGGACTTTGCTTTGGAGGCTCAGTGATCGTATCCGATGAGCGATCCGACGGCGCGACCGATGGCGCCTCAACTTCTGGTCGCCGGATGCCCAGGCGGTGGTACCAGTCGATCGAATCGTCGCACTGGGCGAACTCCTCGCCGGTTTCGCCGGTGTATTCGACCCCGCGCTGCACGCCGCCGCGTTGCAAGCTAATCACGAAGACCGGCCCGAGGGCGTCGGGCACCGCCGCGGCCGCGGAATCATAGTCCTCATAGACCGAGGTCGGTGGTGCTCCGGGCGAAAGCCCAGAGGCAACGGCCTGTGCAGCACTATGAATCCGCTTGGTGAGTCCTTGATTCATGGGGTGCTTCACTCCGTTGACGCCTTTCCAATCGGTGTAGGCAGCGGCGTAGATCGTTTCGTCGAAGACCAACTGGTTCTGCGGGTTGGTAAGCGCCCAGGCGACGCACGCGATGCCCGCGGCCTCTGATTCATGGTACGCAACGAGGTAACGTCGCACCACGATGTGGATTCGAAGCGAGTCCTCGGGGGCGCCCGGCATCGGGTTCGTTTCATCCAGCATCTGCTGGAAGACTGCGAGGTCCTTTTCGTCGTATCGGTACCGCCCGCTGCCCAAGGCTTCAATGCCAATGGCCTTTCCGGCGCCCGGCTCGAGTTCTGCCGGAGCGACGTAAACGCGATGCTCCGCAGGGAAGTCGAGCGTGACTGGTTTGACGCGAGGTCCGCAGCCGAGCGAAGCCAGTGAGAAGAAACCAACGAAAAAAATCAAAGCACGCATGACCAACCCCGGTGTTGCGCAGCTACCGCTTCGGTAGCGCATAGGCGCTCTGGGGGTGCAAGCGACGTGCCAGTGCGCCAGTCGCGGAGTTGCAGGTTGGGACGCGAAGGCTTGGCGCAATTCTCGCGTCGAGCGTCGGCGAAGGCGAAAAACCTTCGTTCGATATCGTGAAGAAGCTGCGAGAAAGGGGAATTCGCTCTGGCACGCGGAATGCAAGACATCTGAGTGCTTGCTTAGAAGTCGCGGCGGTTTTCGTCCGCGGCGGACCGGGGAGGTTCTTGTGATTAGAGGCTTGCATTGTATCACTCTGCACGGCGGACACTGGCTCGCGATGCTCAGCCTACTGACCGTGTTGCCGCACGGCTGCTGCCAGACCATCCACGCAGCGGACACGCTCGAGTGCAGTCAGGAGTTGGGCGGTGCCGTCGCATCTCCCTGAGGGCTCAGGCCGAAGGCCGGAGCGGTTGGCACCGGCGTTCGCAGTTCGACTTTGCGGTCGGGTGATGTTGTTTGTCGCGCTCATCCCCAATCCCATTCTCGCGCAGGAGGCCGCCGCCACGGATCGGCAGCGCGTGATCCAGGCGCCGCCACAGCCAGGGGAGATACCCGCCCCGCACGCACCGATCGGAGCTTTGCCGCAGCAACGACCGCTCCAGCTGTTGTTCCGCTCGCCGGACAAAGGTGTTTCCTTCCACCTTCGGCTTGGCGCTACCTACCGGGACGTCACTGCCGGCGCTGCCAAATTCGGTCTTCGCTACCATTCGACAGGATATGAGGCGTACTCGGGAAGAATCGCCACCGGGTACGTACCAATCTGTGAGGCGCCGTGTGTCGCGACCTTGTACCCGGGCATCCACCGGATGGCGCTTGCACTCAATGAGGGATACCCGCTCGACGTGCAACAGGCTGTCCGTCTGACCGAGGACTCTATCTTGGAAGGCCGCTACACCGACAAGTCCGGCATGCGAAAGGCAGGATCGCTGATCCTGTTCTTGGGGACGATCGGGGGAATGGTGATGATGCTGGCGGCTGCCAACTACGGCAACTTCAACCTCACCAACTATCCGGTGTTCTACACAGGCCTAGGTCTCATCACCGTGGGGGCGACCGTTGGCGCTCCGCTGATGACCCGTCGGGACGAGGCTTACGTCGACGTTCACCCGTTAGGACCCTGACGGAGGAGAAGGAATGGAAAATCCCAACGCGTTTGCTGCTGTTGCACTCCTCGGGGCCATGCTCGTCGCACGCGGAGGGGCTGCCCAAGAAGAGCCGGCGATCCAGTCGAGAACGCCGGGCGAGATCGACCCCTCTTCCGTCATGATTACCGCGCCCCCCGACTCGGCGTTGCCAATACGCACCGTGCCGAAGCTGCAGTTCGACAGCGAGCCGCTCGACGAAGCGAGAGCAGCAGTCCTCTGGAACCGCAACTGGTTTCTCGCCAGCGGCGCCGTGCAAGCGTTCGGGTGGATATTGCTGGGGGCCGCCTATTCGCAGTGCGAGACGTTCTACGGATCCGAAGTGTGCCCGAGGCGAGCCGATAACGCGGGCACGGCCGGGGCCGCGATCGTGGTCCTCAGCGGCGTGCCCCTACTCGTGACCTCCATCACGTATGGCGTGCGCTCGCGGCAGAAGAAAGAGCTCGAACGTCTCACGCTTCGGGACCTCTCGGAGGGCGGGAGCCAGCCGCCACCTCGCGCGTTCGACGAGTGGCGCTTGGACGACGCCGAGCAACGGGTTCGCGCCGCACGAAACGGATTGATCGCCAGCGCCTCGATGTTCAGCTTCGGTTGGATCTTCCTAGGGGTGGCAATCCCTCGGTGTCAATCGACGACGGACGGCTTGCTGAGCTGCACGAACGCCGGATACGCACATCTCGCGGTCGGGCTCACGTTCACCCTGTCCGGCGGAATCGGCATGCTCGTCAGCGGTGCTCTGCTCGGCGCGCGCAAGAAGAACGAGCGCGTGCTCCGAAGCGCGATCCAGCGCCGCCAGGGTGCACGCCTTCGTTGGGATCCCGAACGCGGTGCGTTCGTGTTTTGAGGTTTGACAATGCATAAGCTGATCTTTTTCGCGGTTGTGGTTCTGCTTCTCTTTACGTCGATGTGCTGGAGGACTCCCTGCTTCACCGATAGCGACTGCGACGACGACAACGAGTGCACCACCGAGTTCTGCGTGACCTCGTATTACTACGATCCCGACCCCGGCTGGTGTGACAGCAGCAGCTACTGCAAGTTCACCGAGCTCGAGGACGGCATTCGCTGTGATTTTGAGGGAAGACCCGGCGAGTGTTGGCGTGGAACGTGTCGACCAACAGGAGAAACAGACGAGCTCTTACACGATGGAGGAATCTGAGCTCGCGGCTGTCGGGGATCGGGCCGCAAAGCTGTCGCGCGCGAAGAAGGCGTATTTGAGTCCGTCAAGATCGAAGCGCTTTTTGGAGCAGAATCGCTGGTATTGTGGGCTGACGTTGGGATCATAGGCCCGCAAGACTTTCTCCCACGAACGAGGCAGATGAATTACGTATGGACGCCTACCGGGCGACGACCTACCCCTTCAAGCGGCCGGTGTGAGCTCCGACCGTTTAGACCACCCGGAGGCCACTCTTGAAACTGACGCCTCGACTTGCCGTCGTCTCGTTTCCGAGCCCGAACGTTATCAGGCACGCCTTGCTGAGTCTGTTGGTCGGCTTCGTCTGGCTGAGCGCCTCTAATCAGCACATATCCGCGCAGGAGGGCGAACAGAAGGCACTCGCGGTGGATCTCGCCTCGGCTGATAACGAGCCTGACCCGACAATGGAAGGGCTACGGCTCGAGGAGGTGAAGCTTCGGGTGCGTCGGGCGCGTATCGGTCTGCTGAGCACCACCGGTGTGTTCGTCGTCGGGACCGCGCTGTACGCTGGCAGCGCAGCTCGAACCTGGTCTGGAACCGGACCCGACCCCTTGCGCGTTGCGGGCGCTTCGCTGTTCGTGAGCGCGGCTGTCGGCATGCTCACGACCGGCATCATCTTGGGGGTCCGCAACCGGCAGCTGAACCAGCTGCAGCCGAGGGACGAAGGCATCAACCGGGCGCGCATTGCGCTTCTCAGCGCAACGGGCGTGTTCGTGGCGTCCGGGGTCCTGTGGATCGCCTATGCCAGCTCTTGCCCTCTGCTCAGCGACGACTCCGGCGGTTGCGCAGCGCTGGGCGCCGCGGCAACCGTGATGTTGGTCGGCGGCGCAGCCACGATGATCGCAACGGGCGTGTGGCTGGGCGTACGGCGGCGGAAGTTCAGTGCGTCACAGCAAGTCCCCCACGTAGCGAGGCGCCGAGTCCGATGGGACGTCGCACACGCCCGTGTCGTCTTCTGACTCAGGAAGCTCACATCTGGGAGTGGGCGTGGCGTGTTTGAGGGTAGCTCAGTAGCCCGTAACGGCCTTGCCTACGGCTGCACCTCGAACGCCCCGACGTCGCACGTCGATATCGCCTTCGACGTCGGTTTCCTGATCCCTACCGCTTCGGAGTTCGGTGTACTCTTTGGGGTCCCGATTCGCATCCACGGCGGGGACATCTTTGCGTTCGACGTCGGCCTTCAGATCAACATCGACAACATCAATCGCGAGCGCGCTCAGTTCACGTCCATTTCGCTTGCATGGAACCTGGTATTCAGCGCCACCGACTTCCTGTTCGTGAAGGTCGACAGTGGCCTCAACGCGATCGATCTCGTCGGTAGCGGAGGCAACGCGTTCAAAGTGTTCCCGCTAGGATTGGGTGTGGGCGGCACGGTTTCGGGCAAGCGAATCATGACCGACATATTTGCGCCATTCTCGTGGCCCGTGTTGGGCACACTCGATCCGCGGGGGACCAACACGGACATCTGGACGATCACAATCGGGACCAACTTGTACTCGCCTGTACTGTTCTGAGGTCGAGGCGCTATCCAGCCGTGATCGAAGAGAACTGAGCGACGTCAATCCAAAAGACGACAGAGTGAAGAATTACGTATGCCGCAGTCCTTGCGTCGGCCATGCACGTTCTTCGTCATACCGATGACGTTTCGATGAGAAATTGCGAACGCTCGGGTTTGGCACGCGAGCTGCATGGGAATCGATCCACTTGTGTTGCTACCCGGGAGGTCGATCATGCAGCGCTCAGCGTTCTTATCCACGTTTTTCTTTGCCGCGGTGTTGAGCCCGATCACGCTATCCGGTTACACCTGCGCGCCGCCTCCGGAAGCCAGGCTTTCAATCCTGGAGTTGCGAGTGGGAGATTTCCACGGTGAAAACGTCATCGAGGGATTTGACCCAGACGTCTTTTCGTATGAAGCCCGCTTTCCGGAGTCAGAGTCGGTGGGTGTCCTGTGGGTAAGAGCCAAGCACCCGAGCCAAGACGTCGAGGTGGAATACGACGGCTTGCGCATCGGGCTGAAGGGTCAGTCGGTTGCCAAGCTCGAGATCCCGCTAGGGCCGAGCGAGCTCATCATCGACGTCTCGACGCGAGGGCCGAATCCTGACACTGCGACCTACGTCGTGCACATCGAGCGTGTGCCGGTGTTTGCATGCACCGAGCAGGGAATTCGCGACGCGATCGCTCGAGGTGGGGGGCCCATCTACTTTGACTGCGACGAGCCGACGGTCGTGCCGACGGAAGCTGAGATCGTCATCGACAACGACGTCATCCTCGACGGCGAGGGCAATCTGATCGTCGATGCAGGAAGCATCCCACCGCTGGCAGCGAGCGAAGTCGCACCGAAGGTCAATGGCGAGCACCGGGTGTTCTCGATTCCCGAAGGTGTGATGGCCGAGCTGATCGGCTTCACGGTGACCGGCGGTTCCACCCCCGGTGACGGCGGCGGAATTCTCAACCAGGGGACGTTCACGCTCACCGGCAGCACGATCACGGCGAACCGTGCCAACCGGGGCGGCGGCGTGGCAAGTCTGCCGCCAGGGACGCTCATGGTGGTGGGGAGCACCTTGTCCGCGAACGCCGCAAACCTGGCCGCTGGTCTCGGGACCGCGGGACCCGCGGAAGTTGTCGATACGACCGTCTCCGGCAACACAGCACTCGTTGCCGGCGGCGGTGTTGGCGTTGCTGTGGGCGGAGCTCTCACGCTAACCGGCAGCACTGTGCAGGACAACACTGCCGCGGACGGAGCTGGCGGAGTCGGTAGCGAAGCCGACACCACAGTCACACTGAGCAACACGACTGTTTCGGGCAACGAGGCAGGCAACATCGGAGGCGGCATTCAAACCGGTGGAACGCTCACCCTCAACGACAGCACAGTCTCACAGAATGCAGCACTTCAGGTGAATGGGGGGGGCATCTGGAACGGCGAAACCGGCGTCGTCACGTTGAACAACAGCACCCTGTCGGAAAACACGGCCGGGATCTTCGGCGGCGCGGTCGACAACTTCGGGGCGCTGACTCTGGTCGGCAGCACGGTCTCGGGCAACGTGAGCCGTGATGGCGGCGGTGGCGTTTTCAATGAAGCCGCCGGAACGTTGACCGTCCTCAACAGCACGGTCTCCGACAACGCGACGACCGTAGGCGCCGGTGGTGGCATTCTTCAGGTTTCATCGCAGGGCGTGACGATCACAGACAGCGCTGTCACTCGCAACGCGTCTCCTGATATCGGGGGTGGCATCGCGATCGGGACAGACTCTGCGCTGTCCATGTCTGGCGCCACGGTGTCGAACAACACTGCATTCGAAGGCGGAGGCATCTGGGCGGCCGGTCCATCATCTCTTGTGATGACCGGGAGCACGGTATCTCACAACACAGCCACGAGCAGCGGCGGCGGTCTCCGGAGCTTTGGAGAGGTTACGTTGACCGACGCACTCGTGTCGTCGAACAGCTCAGGAGCCGACGGCGGCGGGATCCTCAATTCGGGGACGCTTCTCATCGTGCGGAGCACGATCGCGGAAAACACCGGTGCGACCAGTGGAGGAGGCATCGAGAACTACTCCGGGTCGGTCGAGATCGACAGCAGCACCATCTGGGGAAATACCGCGACCGCCGGCGGGGGCGGCGCGATTGAGAACCCGTTCCCCGACGGGACGCTGTCGTTGATCAACACCACCGTCTCCGGCAACAGCTCTATCGGTCGCGGTGCGATTGAAAACGCGGGATCTGCGGTGGTGATTGCCAGCACACTTTCACTCGATGTCGCGGACGGTACGGTTCTTTGGGATGGCCGTTGCTTCTTGGACCCGTTTTGTCCGCCCGGAGCGCTCACAATTCGGAATACGCTCCTCGACGGCCCGTGCATTGGAGCATCGAGTGTCATTTCGCTTGGCGGCAACATCGAGAGCCCTGGCAACACCTGCTTGCTGATTCCAGGTATCGATCTGTTCAACGTCCCGGCCGCACAGCTTGGGCTCGGGCCACTCGCGGACAACGGGGGTTTCACCCAAACGCGAGCACTTGCGCCTTTCAGCGTCGCACTCGATCGGATCCCCGAACCGGAGTGTGTGGACGCGAACGGCTTGCCGCTGCTCACCGACCAGCGTAGCGTGCCGCGGCCGCAGGGGCCAGCCTGTGACTCAGGCGCTTTCGAGCTCGTCGACGGTGCGCCACCCCTAGTGGCTTGTACCAACGATGTCGACCGACTGACCTACGAATCGCTCGAGTACGTCGACGGCCAAGGGACGTTCTGGACTTGCATCGACGCAGCGGCACGGATCGGCAGCGACTGCGTCTTTGGATCGCCTCAGTCTGAGCCCCGTCTCGAAGGCTGCAGTGCCGAGGCCGGCGCTGTGCTCGGCTGCTCGCCCAACTGCCCCGAAGAAGTCATCCAAGCTTTCGGTGCGTGTGTCGCGTTCTGCACCGGCAACGCCACTGGGCTCTCCTCGAGTTGCGCAAGCTGCTATGGAGAGGCGGCGGCCTGCGGGGCTGAATTTTGCGCATTCGTCTGCGCCAACCCCGATGCACCGGCTTGCATTGCATGCCGTACCGAGAACGGCTGCATCCCCGGCTTTGACACCTGCTCAAGGCTTCCTGGCGACATCGACTGTAGTGGCACCGGGGGAACAGGTGGGACAGGTGGCAACAACCCGCCAGTGCTCGACTACGTTGCGTGGGAGTACGGGGTCGATTGCGAGGGCTTCGGGGCTACAACGCTCCAGGTCACCGTCAGCGCGAACGACGCGGATGACCCCACTGGAGAGACGCTGACGTACTCGGGCTCCCTTCAGTGGTGCGACCCTTTCAGCGTCACATCCACCCCGTCGCCGGTGACGGAAACGGTCCACTGCGAGCTCTCCTTCGGCTTGGAGTCGCTCGTCGTGACGGTCGCCGACCCGCAGGGCAACGAAGATACAATCAGCGCCTTCTTTGAAAGCGCGCTATGCCAGGGCGGCTGCGTGGAGAACCCCGAAGGCCAAGTCGGCTGTCCTGGCGGCACCGGAGGCACCGGTGGCACGGGCGGAACGGGAGGCACCGGCGCCGTCGGTGGCGCTCCCATGCTCTGCGCCGATGGCGAGCTGAGGTGTTCTGCGGACCTCACACGGGTCGAGATCTGCTTCGACGACACGTGGCAGCCCTTCGAGGACTGCCTTCCACCGTCCGAGTGCCAGGCAGAGCCTGACGTTTCCTGCGTTGCGCCCTCGGTCATCCTCGGCGACGGCATTTGGGACGCCAACGGCCACCAATACGTCGTCGTCGAGTTTCGCGGCCAGACCTGGGATACCGCCAACGCGGACCTGTCCGATCAGCTTCCGGGCTTTCACCTCGCAACGATTACGAGCCAAGATGAGCAGGACTTCGTAAATGGGCTCGTTGCCGGTCTTTCCCCTGGTCAACTCTGGCTTGGCGGCTTCCAGGACCCAATCACCGAGCTCGACCCAGCGGCGGGCTGGACATGGGTGACAGGCGAGCCTTGGGTCTACACCAACTGGCTGTCCGGCGAGCCCAACGACACCATCGGCGTCGAGCAACACCTGGCGCTCGATCGCGGAGCATGGAATGACGAAGGTTCGGCAATCGGCGCGATCGGAGGCTATCTCGCAGAGAGCTTTGACCCCGTTGCGCCTTAGTCATGCAGAGTAATGGCTGCGTGGGACCACGTTCTCCGGCGCGGCCTCGACACCGGGATGTTCTGATGCGTGGCTTCTTTCGATTTGCGTGGGTTTGCGCTCTGTCACTCGCACTGATTCCCGCGGTTGGGTGCAGTGACACAAAGCGAGACGGCCAAGTAGGCAACGGCGGGAATGGAGATCAAACCTGCCAGTCCCCGCTGAGCGACTACTGCGAAGAGCCTGACTGCCCGACTTGGGATCAGGCCGTAGAGGAGGCCGAGGAGCTTGGGCGGCCGCGTTGCGACGGGTTCCTCGACATCTATTCCGGGCCGTGCGGCGATCTCAAGTACATCTTCATCGGGAGCTTGGGTGGAACCATCGAGTACTTTGACGCGTCTGGCGTGCTGGTGGCTGCCGAACGTTACGACGACGTTCCCGGTTATTGCGACGAGACCTCGTTCAACATTTGGTACGGTCCCATCCCCGATTGCATGCGCGACTCATGGAACATCTGGGAGAACTTCTGCAAAGGGTCCGGCTACGAGTATTGCGCGTTGGTCTCCGACTGCGGGAGCCTCGACGAGAGCGAGTGCCTCTCACGCTACAACAACCTGCAGTGCTGGGCGCGGTGGAACAACTACGTGGAATGCATCGGCGAGGGCGGTAGCTGCGAGAGCTGCGGAGCGGAATACCTTCCGGAGTGGGAGACGTGTAACGTGGAGAACGCGACGGTCGAGTGGCGTGCGCCGAACGTCGCTTCGGAGTGAGTGCCACCTCGATGTTGGAAGGGCGCCGGAAGGCGAAAGCCGGCTGCGCACCTGTGGCCTTCGGCCACGCCTCCTTCGTTCGCTGCTGGGGCGATTCGGCGCGCAGCCCTGGCGCGGAGCCCATTGGGGGCGCAGCCGACGCGTTGGCATCCCAGCCTGCGGATCAGCGGCTCACCCACCTGGTTTCGCCCGATTCGACGTTGTGAAGATACACGTCCAGATCGGGCTCCTGATCCCCTGGGTCGAGGTTGGTGGCGTCTGCTTGGAAGGCAATGAGTCGACCGTCGTCGGAGACGGACGGCGATACCTGCACACCGCCGTCTGCAGGTTCTCCGAGCGAGTTGACGCTGACACGGCTGGTATCGGCGGCTCCGGCATCATAGCGATACGTGCTGCTAGCAGGTTCCTCGATTTGGCTTTCGACCGGTACGATGTTGGCCGCGTTGCTCTGGTAGACGACGACTTGGCCGTCACGCGTGATCGCGTGCGAAGTGACAGTCATCAGCGCGGTGACGTCGAGGCTGGTGGTTCCGGATGCGCCGCCCGAGTCAGCGTCGCGGCTGAGGAGCGAGGTTGTGCCGGTTTCGCGGTCGTGCAGATACACCTCCGCCGCTATTCCCCATCCGCTCGGCGCTGGAGGTCCTAGATTCGTCGCGGCGCTTCGAAAGACGACAAAGCGCGCGTTTCCGGAAATCCCGGGCTCGAAGGATTCCGCGTTTGCAGGTTCACCATTGCTGTTGATACTCACGAGGGCGCGCTGTCCCGTCTCGCGATCGAGCACCCAGATGGAAGAGGTTTCGCAGTCTTGGCAGCCGCCGGTCTGATAGGCGAGGAATCGACCGTCGTTCGACAGCGATGGCGACGCCGCCTTCGGCTCGGTCGTTGCTTCTTCGAATCGCTCCGTGGCCCGTTCGTAGAGGACAACACGGTAGTCTCCGTTGCTCTGAACGACGAATGCTACTAGTTGCCCATCACCCGAGATCCGCGGCGCCTGGGGAGGCGTCGTAGTCAGCAAGCGGCCGAACTCCGAGATATCCAGAGTCGTCGTACTACGATCGCCCCGGTCGTAGATGTAGACCTCACTTCCGCCTCGCGGGTGGAATGTGCCCAGTTGGTAGACGATGATCTGCCCGTCGCTCGAGACGTCGAACGGAACGTGGAACGAAGCAGCCACAGTTGAGATTCGGCTCCTTGCCTGCGTCTCAACATCGTACGCCACCAAATAGCTTTCCACGGCCCGGCTGCCAAAGAGCCCCGACGGCTCACAGAGGACGTGCTTATAGATGACCTCGCGTCCATCAGCTGTAAGTTTTGGATTGGGATCACCACATTCGGAAGTGTTATCCGAAAAACAGCCGGCGATCACGAGGATGCAGCAAAAGAGTAATAGGTTCGGCGAACGCCTAAGCCACCTCGCTAGTCTAGTAAGCACCGCTACGTAGGTGCATCAGCCGTGCCAGCTCCCGCCGGCCGTTTTTGTGGCCGAATCGCGCGCATGGCGGCGCAACATTTACGTTCCGGGCGTTGGGGCGCAACACGTGCGTGGATAAGGTCCCACGTGGTCGCCCAGGCGGCGAGCACTCGACGAGGCTACTCTGATGTCACAGGTCCCTATCGACCTCCTGCGAATCGTGTCGCCGCTCTCGTCGTTTCAGCAGGCGAATCGCACGGGCGTCGCGCTCGGCGGCGTGCCTCGCGACGAAGTGGCGCCAAGTGCCCGGATGCCAGGTCTTTTGAATCGCCTTCCGTTGGACCGAGAGCTTTCGCCTGAGGGCTCGGGTTTCCATGGTTTGCCGGAGCGCGAGTTGTCGCAGCAGCTGGCCTCGATCGCGAGCTGACACGGGTAGGGCATTGATGACCCTTCGTTGGAGGCGGTACTTCTGCTTCAGTTGTTGACGCTCGCGAGAGGCAGCGTCTCGGTACCTGCCCCAGGCCTCCTGGCGCTTTGTCCGAGCTTGGTCGAGGCTCTGCTCGTACTCCTTCCACAGGCTCCGGGATCCCTGGGACGGCGAGTAGCGATGTAGCGCGTTGCGTGCCGCTTCAAGCTGTCGCTCCGACGCCGGCTGGAACGATCCAAGCTGCTCGCAGAGCCTAGCCTTGCTGAGCTCGCGAGCCACCAACGAAGCTTTCACGCGAACGCCACGCGCGGCATCCTCGAACACGAGACCGTTGCCGTATTGCCGAATCACGACACCAAGCCGGCCGCAGACGTCGTGGACGTCTTCCCAGCCTCGCAGCTCGGTTCGCGTGAGAGCAGGGCGGAGCTTTTCCCGGGCCCAGCGCGCAAAGCTGTCGATTCCGTGGTGAGCTTCGCAGTCTGCGGCCCGTTCAGGGATCTTCTCGCGGTCGTGCGCCCTCGACCGAAGGGGCGTCAGGCCGAGCTCCCGCTCGAGGGCCCGGGCCCCGGTGAATAGCTTCTGGTGGTCCCACGCGGGCGAGTGAATCCGAAAGGTCTCTGGGTGGATCTTGTTAATCGCAACGTGGATGTGTTCGTGATCGGTGTCGTCGTGACGCACCGCGATGTATTGGTGCTCGGAAAACCCCAGGGTATCCACAAGCCTTTCCACAACTTGTTGAAGCTCCTTTCGTTCGAGGCGCCGATCGTTGGGGTCAAGTGAGACGACGAGGTGGTACGTGCGCTTGCTCCCCGCGCGGGTGTTCTGCGCTTGGACGGCGTCGACGAGCCCGCAGGCGAGCTCAAGGTCGACTTTCCCGCTGACCCCCGGCAGATTGGCGGCGTGGAACCACGTGGCGCGTGGCTTGGTGTCTCGACCGTGGATGTAGCGGGCCAGATGCCGGAACCCCCGGTTCGATGCCGATTCGCGTTGATGCCGGACGATCATCGCTGCCCCGCCAAGCGATTCACCGCCTTGCGGACGTCCATGACCGAGTCGATGAGCTCGAGGTTCAGTCGATGAGAAGTCGACGAGTCTGAAACGCCTTCCCGAATGGCGAGCTTCAGCAGCCCACCGACGCGGTTGAGGTTGGCATGGACCCGGGAGACTTCCGTGAGCGCCTGGGCATTGATGGTGCTCTTGAGCTCGGCGCCGGCGAGACAGCGTCGCAACACCTCACCGCGCGAGCAGCTTGTTTGCATGGCAAGCGCGTCGAGTCGCGCGAAATCGTCCTCGTCGATTCGCAAGGACACGGTGCGGGTCTTACGCTTCTTCCCTGCGCACTTCACCCGGCGCCTTCCTTTTCCTTCTCGGAGTCATCGACGACTCGCACGCCCAACACCAAGCTCGCCAGCTCGAGCGCTCGCCTTACGGCGAACTCGGGCGGCCCCTCGAGCACTTGGCGACTCACTTGGACCATCTCGGAGCGCAGCACGAGCTCCGCAAACCCATGCAGCACCGCGATCGGGATCTCGCCGCCGTCCGCTACCCGATGAAGCAGTGCGGCGGCTGCGCGCCGGACGTCGGACAGAGCGACTGCTCCCTTTTCATGCAGGTCACCGTGACCGAAATGAGTCGATTGGGGGCTCTCCCTGACGTCTTCTGGCCGCGCCCCGTGTGTAGTTTCACTTATAAAAAGCGGGGCATTCGGATCTTGGCCTTGCAACCTAAATCCAGCGCGTCTGCCAATTCCGCCACCCTCGCTTACGGTGTGCCGATTCCGCTAGCTAGCACGGTGGGCGGCTAGTTCCAGCGACAGCAGTAGCGGCGACCTCTGGGTCCGCGGGGTTCGTGTAGCGGTGCACCAAATCGACCAGATCGTGCGCGCGCATCGAGGCGTTCACGCGTCCTCGACGTTCATGGGCCTCAGGCGCGCTTGTGGATGATCGCAAGCTTGGCTTTGCCCCAGTGGTAGAAGTTTTCGTTGGGCATCAATACGAGATTGATGTCCTTGGCCAGAGCCTGAAATCGTTCGCGTTCGATCGGATGCGTTCTTTTGGGGAATTCGCCCGTCTTGATGAACTTGGCGAACAGGTCGCGTGTCTTGTGCGAAGTCCTGAAGGCTTTTTCATAGACCTTTCCTTGCCACTGCAGATCTTCGATGACGTACAAACCGCCGGGTTTGAGATGCGGGAAGAGCGTCACGAAGGTGAGCTGCTGATGATAGGAAGCATGTGACGCGTCATCGATGATGATGTCGTAACTGTCGCAAGTCCCGAGAACACTCTGAATGTCTTCGACTTTGCCCTGATCGCCCTGAATGAACGTGAATCGATCTCTCTTGAAACTGGAGAAATCGCAGATGTCGAAGCCGTATACGTTCGCCCGGGGAAAATACTCGAGCCACATGTCGATGGAGGCGACGCTCATAACCTCACGGTCCGAGCTGATGCCCGGGATTTCCGGTCCGTGATTTTGCAGGCCGAACTCGAGTAGATTCAGTTCGTCGTCACGGCGTGGCGCGAACAGCATATCGTACAGTCGCGTGTATCGATGATCCGAATCCCCCTTGTCCGAGCCGTATCTTTCTGCGAGCGAAGTGAGATCTGCTCGGTGGCTTGACATAGAAAGATTGGACTCCTTGCTCGCAGAGTGAGGCCTTGTTCGATGCCCACGCATGTTTGCGAAACCGGGCGCCAGGCTTTCGGAACCCCTCCGAGCTGTGCGGCGAGAGTTACTTGAGTTCGGGGCCCAGTGCAATGAGCTTCGGATTCGTTTTCAAAGGCCAACCTCGGTGGGGTTGTCGGCGCTTAGAACTTGCCGCTGTTCGGTTGAGGGCCCTCAGGAAGTGGCTCCATGTTGTCCCAGTGTTCAACGATTTTTTCGTCATCATCGGTGTCGAACAGGTCGGCAGTGACCCAGCGAGCCTCGCCGTTGTTGATGTCCTGGTAGACGTGGACGAACACGTAACTACCGTCAACGAGCGAACGCACCACCTGGATGTCCCGCACGGAGCAGCGTTCGGTGAACGGTGTGAAGAACTCGACGAGGCCTTCGACTCCGTCGGCAACGCCGGTGCTGTGCTGGGTGTACCCGTCACCGGTGTGCTTCGCGACGGCCTCGCGCACGTTGCCGTCCCGAATCCCCTCGAGATACAGGTCGGTGGCATGTGCGAGTTTGGGTCCATCAGCTGGATTCTACCTTCCTGTATCGTGGCGGCGGCTTATTTCGACACTTGGCTTTGTCGCGGCCTCCTCCGCCCGACGGGGGTTTGCGCCCAGCCTCACGTCGGCCAAGTCTCCTGCTGTGAACGCCACTGCCGCCGCCTTCTTCGATCTCGATCGCACGCTGCTCGATATGAACAGCTCCACCCTCTGGGCGAGTCATGAGCTCCGGCAGCGCAGCATCACGGTTCGGCAGTTCGGCCGGGTCATGGTCTGGAACGCCCTCTATCACCTGTCCTTGATCGACATCGAGACCGCCTACACGGAAGCCCTTGGGCACTATCGTGGGCGCGGCTACGAAGAGCTTCAGCAAGAGACGAATGCCTGGTTCGCCCGCGACGTAGCGCACCATCTTCGGCCCGGTGCGGAGCGCTCCCTCCGCGACCACCGCGAGAAGGGCCATCCCTTGGTCCTGCTGACGAGCGCCTCCTCGTTCGCGGCGCGTGCCGCCTGTGACACTTGGGGAATGGACGACTTCCTGTCGAACGACTTTCTAACGGACGAGACCGGGAAGCTCGACGGGACCTTCGTCTCACCACTTTGCTACGGTCCGGGCAAAGTAGAGCGGGCGCAGGCCTGGGCGACGGAGCGCGGCGTCGATCTTGGCAAGAGCTACTTCTACAGCGACTCCTACAGCGATGCGCCAATGCTGCGCGCGGTCGCCTATCCGCGCGTAATCAGCCCCGACCCGCGCCTCAGCCGCGAGGCCCGGCAGCGAGGCTGGCCCGTGCTGAAATGGTGAGCGCGACGTAGTTTACGCTTCGTGATAAACGCCGGGCATGTCCTACATCGAGAGCGACGAGCAGCAGATGCTGCGCAAGCAGGTCCGCGAGATCGGAAGGAAGTACGGCCGCGAGTACTACACCGAGTGCGCCCGTGCAGGTCAATCGCCGGACGAGCTCTGGCGCGAAGTCGCCGAGCACGGCTTCATCGGAGTGAATACACCGGAGGAGTACGGCGGCGGTGGACTTGGCATCTCCGAGCTTGCGATCGTGTGTGAAGAGCTCGCGGCTGCCGCTTGCCCTCTGCTCTTACTCTTGGTGTCGCCCGCGATTTGCGCGACGGTGATCGCGCGCTTCGGCACCCCGGCGCAAAAGGAACGCTGGCTACCTGGTCTTGCGAGCGGGGAGCTGACGATGGCGTTCGCGATCACCGAGCCCAATGCCGGCTCCAACTCCCATCGCCTCGAGAC
>Ga0316189_10000779_pt1 | contig 31915 bp, 29 predicted proteins | sample LowCovwburrow_MG_FD_204930 | JGI IMG/M metagenome (GOLD analysis project Ga0316189, IMG submission 204930) | Coastal sediment microbial communities from Maine, United States - Lowes Cove worm burrow | ecosystem: Environmental > Aquatic > Marine > Coastal > Sediment | place: USA: Maine...
ATTTACGGTGTGCGCGACTTTTGCCGACTTTGCCGCAATTGATCCATACATAATGGACTTAATGGCAACGTGATAAGAAACGTCAGGCCGTTCGGCTTTATAAATACGGATCAAGTCAAAGAGAGCTGAAAGTTCCCGAAATGGATTTTGGCTTTCGCGCTTGATTGACCAAGGCACTGTGCGAAAGCCTAAGTCTTCGATTTGTTTTTGGTGATCAGCCATGCGGGCGACGACAACAACATCAAACCCCGCATCTCGCGCGGCAAAAGCCGTGGGCAGGCGATGGGAACAAAACGCCCAGTCTTCGGTTACGGTGAATAACATTTTGGGCATGGGCGTAAAGTCTATTTCCCGTAATATTCGCGATACCACTCAACGAATTTTTTGACGCCATCTTCGACTGATGTGGTGGGCTGGTACCCAACGGCTTCGCGCAAATCATCGACATCGGCCCAAGTGGCAGGAACGTCTCCGGGTTGCATCGGTAACATGTTCTTTTTAGCTGTTTTTCCGAGGTTTTCTTCTAAGACCTCGATGTAACGCATCAACCCTACAGCCGTGTCAGAACCAATATTAAAGACGCGGAATGGTGCCGTCATACTTCGTGCAGGATCACTGGCGTCACAGGTCTCAGCCAAGGCGGTCGGTGGGTTGTCCAAGGTCCGGATGACACCTTCGACAATGTCGTCAATGTACGTGAAGGAACGCTTCATTTCACCGTTGTTGAACACATCAATGGTCTCATCATTCATGATGGCTTTGGTAAACAGGAACAACGCCATATCAGGTCGGCCCCAAGGACCATACACGGTGAAAAACCGCAAACCTGAAGTCGGGAACTGAAACAGGTGAGAATAAGTATGAGCCATCAATTCGTTTGCGCGCTTGGAGGCGGCATACAGGCTGATGGGGTGATCAACCGCATCGCTGGTTGAAAAGGGCATTTTATCGTTGGTGCCATAAACGGAACTCGAAGACGCATAGACCAAGTGCTTCACCTTGGCATGGCGGCAGCCTTCTAAAATGTTGACGAACCCAACAAGGTTGCTGTCCACGTAATCCATTGGGGCTTCGAGTGAATGGCGTACGCCCGCTTGGGCCGCCAAGTTGATAACGCCATCTGGTTTGTGATCGGCAAAGAGCTTGGCCACCTTTTCGCGATCCGCCAAATCAATGCGGGCTTCGGTAAAGTTTGGATGATCTATAATTTTGGCCAGTCGGTCTTCTTTGAGTTTGACATCGTAATAGGGCGAAACAATATCGAGTCCAATGACTTCATCGCCGCGTTCAAGCAAGCGTTCAGAGACTCGATTGCCGATAAATCCAGCGCTTCCAGTGACGAGAACTTTCATAAAAACCATCTTTGCGAATAATTTTAGGGGCTAAGGAGTGGCACCGTACTCTATTTGAGAGGCCTAGAAAATAGCAATCTGAGGGGGCTCAGAGGTTAGGATGCTTTTTCTTTTTGTTGAGCAGAAAGCAACGCGGCAAAGGCAGAGGCTTCTAGGGGCTTGGAATAGTAGAAACCTTGTCCATATTCAGCCTTTAAAAGCTGAAGCAGGGCCACTTGATCCAATTCTTCAATGCCTTCTGCAACAACGGCAATTCCCATGCTTTGCGCCATCAAGAGGGTGCTTTGAACAATCGCTTGCGCCGCGACATCGTTGCTGACTTCTGAAATAAAGGATCGATCAATCTTGAGGTGGGTGATCGGTAACCGGTTTAAATAAGAAAGCGATGAAAACCCGGTCCCAAAATCGTCAATGGCAATGCTAATGCCCTGATCGTTTAGGTTAGAGAGTACCGAATTAATTCGGTCCATATCTTCCATAAAGATCGATTCTGTAATTTCCAACTTTAGGTGTTTGGGGTCCATGTGGGTGGATTTTAAGATGTCCAAGATTTCATATTCAATGCCATCGTGCTGCATCTGCAAAACCGATAGATTCACCGACATATCAATGTCCGGCAATCCATCTTCTTCGACCCATTTGCGGTGTTGATTACAGGCTTCAATTAAAACCCATTCGCCAATGGCATCAATAAGACCGCACTTTTCAGCCAGCGGGATAAATATTTCGGGAGAAACATTTCCGTGATCTGGGTGTGACCACCGACATAACGCTTCACAGCCCGATATAGATCCATCGGCCACTTCAACAATGGGCTGGAAGTGAAGTTCTAACTCATTCGCCGCAATGGCGCGCCTCAGGTCATGTTCCATCTTCAGCAACTTGCGGGTCCGGCCCTGCATTTCACTGTCAAAAAGTTCAAAGTGGCCCATTCCTTTGGATTGGGCGCGATCCAAGGCCGCCGCTGCATGAGAGACAATATCGATGGGGGTTGTGAATTCATCTATGGGTGAAGAGACCGTGATGGTGCCGATGGAACACGATAAGGTGATTTCATCATCGTCAATTATAAGAGGGTCGCTGATGGCCTTTTGGATAAGTTCGCCAACTTTTGGTGCACTTGTTTCATCGCTACAGCCTTCTAAAAGAATGGCAAAATCAGCATCGTCATGGCGGCTGATCGTGATAGAGCTGGTTTTTTGTGGCGCCGTCTGAGCGCCGTCTTTGCCAAGCGCATTCATCAGGCGTTTTGCCGTTTCAATAAGGATGGTTTCCCCGACGACAGGGCCTAAACTTTGACGAAGTTTTTTGAGACGGTCGATTTTAACCAGTAAGACTGCGAATTGGTCTTGGCCTTGGTCTTGGTCACGGTCCATGAGCCATTCAAGTCGGTCCATAAAGAGGACTTTGTTGGGGATGGCCGTGATGGGGTCATAGGCTTTGGTTTTTGTGATGTCCGTTAACGATCCAGAGATACGAACAGCCTGGCCATCCTCGCCCCGACTGGCAACACCACGCGTTAAAAGCCAGCGAAAATTGCCGTCTGCATGTAAAGCCCGATATTCATATTTTAAGGCTTCGGATTGACCAAGAAGGTGCTCTTCCAGAGCGAGCTTCAGGCCTGCTATTTCGTCGGGGTGAACCAGCTTGAACCAATTTTCTGGGTCGTGGTTCAACGAAACATCAGCTAATCCCAACATTTCCTTCCAGCGGTCAGAAAAGTGAATTTGTCGACTTCTAAGGTCCCAATCCCACAACCCATCGTTCGCGCCACGAAAGGCCAACGAAAATCGTTCCTGACTGTCTTGGAGTTTCGTCAGGGTTTGGGATAAGCTTAGATGCGTGTTGATGCGGGCAAAGGCCACATTGAAGTTAACGGGCTTGGTGATGTAATCATTAGCCCCTTTGTTGATGACTTCGGCGATGCTATCGCTTTCATCAAGGGCGCTCACCATGATGATCGGCAGTTCTGCCATCGTAAAACGTTTGCGCGCCTCTTCAAGAACGTAAATGCCGTCTAAGTCGGGCATGTTGATGTCAAGCAAGACCAAATCAAATTCTTCGACCTTAATACGATCTAAGGCTTCCACACCACCTTTGGCCATTGCTGTGCGCATGTTTTGACGTTCAAGGCGGCGCACCAATAGGTCACGGTTCATCTCGTTGTCATCAACGACAAGAATGTATGGTGGCTTTGTTTCGGCGTCTGATGTGTTTGCTGCGTCTGTCATAAGATCTTTTTATCGTATGGCTATGGATTATGGCGTTCGTAAATCAAGCCTTCAATGGTCTCAACAAGAGCTTTGAAGTCGATTGGTTTGGCTGCGAATGCATTGAAGCCGATTTTGTCGGCTTTGTCTCTATCTGATGTTGCTGTGTGGGCCGTAAGCGCAATAATAGGGATCTCTTTTGTGTCGGCGTGCTCTTTTAAAAGGGTTAAAGCTTCCCAACCATCCATAACGGGCATGTTAATATCCATAAGGATCAAGTCGGGTTGGTGTTTATGGGCTTGGTCCACGCCTTCTTCACCGTTTACGGCAAGCAAAACCGTATAGGTCATTCTTTCCAGACGTCTGGAAAGCATATTCCGATTGAGTTCGTTATCTTCGACAAGAAGCAAAGTGGTCATGGTTTATGCCTCTCCCGTGTAACTTTGTAATGGCGCTTTTGCAGGAAGAAAAACGGTAAAGGTTGTGCCTTGGTCAACGATGCTTTCAACTTTGATTTCTCCCCCTAAGTGACGGGCAAATTCTCGATTAATCGTGAGCCCTAAGCCTGTGCCTCCATATTTACGTGTGGTGGATACATCGGCCTGCGTAAAGGGGTTGAAGACACTTTGTAGCTGTTCTTCGTTCATGCCAATACCTTCGTCTGCAACACTAAAAACAACTGTATCCCCCGTATCCTTTTCTTCACGCCATGCGGCTAAAGTGATCGACCCATTTTCCGTAAATTTAGCCGCATTTGAGATAAAGTTTAAGAGAATCTGTCGCAACCTAGTGATGTCGCTGTCCATAGAGCCAATATTGTCATGGATATCGATGATCAGAGTATTGTTGTTTTTTGTAATCAGGGGCTGGGCTGTATCGGCCACGGTATCGATGACGTCTTGTACGGCAAATTTCTCGACATAAATATCAATGTGCCCGGCTTCGATTTTAGAAAGATCTAAAATTCCACTGATAATGCCCAACAAGTGACGACCTGCCGTGTGGATTTTTTCCAAATCATCGACAAACACTTCATTGCCAAGGTCTTGGGCATCTTCTTGGAGCATCTCTGCATAGCCGATGATCGCGTTGAGCGGGGTGCGAAGTTCATGGCTCATGTTGGCAAGGAATTGTGACTTGGCGTGGTTGGCACTTTCAGCATCTTCGCGGGCATGTAACAGTTGTTTTTCCGTGAGGCGGCGCTCATGAACTTCTTCGCTGAGTTCACGTGTACGTTCGTCAACGCGATTTTCCAATTCATCGTGAGCGGTCCGCAAGGCGATTTGTGTACGTTGACGAATAATCGCCCCCATTTTAAAAACCCGAAGAGCCCTAAACATATCGCCAATTTCATCCCGGCGCGGTTGGTCAGGGATGTCGAAGGTCAAATCCCCATCGGCCAAGCGTGTCATGATAGACGTCACATCTCGGATGGGGTTGCTGATGGAACGCGACAGCATGATAACCGCTAGGACAAAAGCAAACAGGAAAAAAGCCGCCATCACACTCAACAATGTGTTCATTCGACCTTCCCGGCGGTCAATGGCAGCGTTCACTTCTGTATTCAGGCGGTCTAAAATCAGGTGAGCCGCATTGACGATGACGCTGATTTCACCATTGATACCATCATCGTAAGTAAGCCCAACCTTTTTGGTCGCTGTATTTAAGTCTCGAACATTTTGGCGATAGCGTGAGATGGCTGACAGGAAGGCCTCTCGAAGCGTTGTATCCGCGATGCGATCTTTTGCAAGCTGAGCCAAGGTCGCAAAATGTTGATCAAAGGTTTCCATTTGAGGGCCTTGCTGACGGGCCTTGATGCGTTGCACAGGCAGTTGCAAGTTAATCAACTCGGTTTGTAAAGATTGACGCATCAGGCCAGCCTTAGGCATCTGGCTTAGGATCTTTTCAATGTCTTGAAGGTCTAAGTTAATTTTATGGCGTATGCCATTCGAACTGTTTTGTCCGATGAGGATTTTTTGTTCGGCGATGACTTCGAAGAGGTACTGATAGTCACTGGTGAGCACAACCAGTTGTTCAAGGGTGTTTATGGGGAGTTCTAGATCCCAAAACTGTTCTTTTAGATTTTCCGTACTTTCGACAAAGGTTTCGAAAGTGGAGCTAAATTCATCTAGATATTTGGTTTCAAACAGATTGATGAAATCGTTTTGATTTTTTTGCAAATCCAACAGCATGCGATCCAATGATAGAATGGCAAAGCGCGTTTGGTTCATGTCTCGGATAGAGGCATCACGATACAAGCTGAGGCTGGGTAACGCGATCAAGGCAAGCATCACCAGAAGCGTTACCAAAGCAAGCTTGCTGCGAATTGGTAATGTTCTTAGGCGAAAAGTTAGGCCTGTCGGCAAATCACTCATGTTTTGTTCTCATACCATCCCCAAAATACGGTGCCTAGAACATACTCCAAGCACCTAAAACTGCAAGGTTTCAGTAATATATCTTAAAGCACTTTAAGTATGGCGTTAATGACATTCGTTCGATCTTCATCGTCATAATCTGACGGCGGAACGACCCCCCAAACAGGTCCGGGCCAAGCCGCATCGTCTTGAAACCGGGCAACCACATGGATATGCAGTTGTTCAACGATGTTGCCAAGGGCTGCAACGTTGATTTTATAAGGCTTGTACAGGCTTTTTAGGGCCTTAGAGACTCGATCAATTTCAGCCATAGCGACATTGCGATCTTCTTCACTCAGATCATCTAAGTCCCTTAGGCCCTCTCTTTGGGGAACCAAAACGATCCATGGATATGTTTTGTCGCGTATCAACAAGACACGACAAAGGTCTAGGCGTATGATTTCAACGGTATCCTTGGCGAGGATAGGGTGAAGTTCGAACATGCTTTTCTCCAGTGTCATTTTTGGGCAGTATGGCCCTTGTCTTTGAGAAGGAAAAGCATTGATGAGTGAACCACGGTTAAAATCGGGCATTTGGATCAAAGCGCAATTGCGCCTTTGTGATCAGGCCTTTTTGCCTTGTGTGGTCGCCAAACGGGGCGATGCGGATGCAGGGCAAATTCTGCTGAAGATGAACCGCTTGGATCAAGGCTGTGAACTTTTGGCAAGGCGCTATACCGACGACGGTGATCGGGCGTGGACGGTGGTCGTCGATGGGGATGAAAAGGCTTGTGATGCCTACGTTTCCCGTGAATCTGATATCGACCCTGATTTGTGGGTTTTGGAAATCGAAGACGTCAATCAAAGCTATAAGCCGGATGGACAAGAGCCCCTTCGGGAATAACAGTTGCAATGCTAACGATTGCCATGCAAACTAATACTTAGATTTAGTGTAATTTAGGTTTGGTTCGTATGAGCAAGTTAATCCCCGACGTTATCCCCCCCCAACCCAGCGCAGAATTTTCACAGATGGTGAAGGAAAAGCGTGAAAGTGCGGCAACGTATCTCATCACCTATGCGCAAAAATTGTCGCACCGGGCTTTGGGCACGCGCCTGCAAAAACATGGCGTTACCGTCGCCCAATGGGCGGTGTTGGTGGTGCTTTGGGAAATAGATGGCCTGACTCAAAAAGAACTTTCTGAACGCGTGGCGGTGGAAACGCCGACCTTGTCGCGCACCATTGACCGCATGGAACGCGATGGCCTCGTCAAACGAGATCGCAATGTCCGTGACCGTCGCCAAGTTCATGTGCGCTTGACCGAACACGGTGCGGCTTTGTGGCGTGACTTGGTGCCAGAAGCCGAAGCCAACCTCGCTCAGGCGCTGCAAGGCATTACCCAACCCGAAGAAGCTCAGTTATGCGCGCTTTTAAAACGTATCATCGTCAATATGACCGAAGATAAGGATGTCTGAGCATGGTTAAGCAAAAATTACAGTCTGCAAAAGGCGAAGCCGTGACCCGTTGGAAAGGACTGCAAGGTCCTTACAAAACAGCGATCCTTATTTTTTTGGCGGCGATGGCTTGGATGGTCTCGGGTGTTTTTAAAAGTTCTGACCAAGCTCAGGACAAAAGCTCATCGGCAAGCCAAACTCAGAACCCACGCGTACGCGTGACAACGGTTGTGGGCCAACAACATACGCAAACCATTCGCGTCATGGGGCGTCTTCAAGCCGATCAGTCCGTCAGTGTGCGGGCTCAGGTTCTCGGTCATGTCATGGACGTTGTGGCGTCAAAAGGTGATAAAGTCGAAGTCGGCGATGTTCTTTTACACATTGACCCCGAAGACCGCGCGGGAAGACTGGCGGAATCAAAAGCACGCTTGAAACAACAAGAAATTGCCTATGAGGCGGCGCGAAAACTTCGCAAAGGTGGCTATAGTTCACAGTTAAATGTCGCCTTGGCAAAGGCCGACTTAGAAGCCGCACGTGCCCAAGTGACTCGCATGAAACGCAATCTTGACAACACAACGGTCACCGCTCCATTGGCCGGCGTGATCGATACGTTGCCCGTAAAGGCTGGCGACTATTTTGATAAAACCGGTGGCTTGGTCGGACGGATCGTTGACTTATCAACCCTCGTCGCCTTGGGCCAAGTTGCTGAACGCAACATTCAAAACATTGCTTTGGGCAAGGTTGCCACCGTGCGCTTGCCCGATGGTCGTGAAATAGAAGGTGAGGTGACCTATATCGCCAGTGCTTCAAATGCTTTGACCCGCACCTTTGCGGTTGAAGTGACTTTGAAAGTGGAAGATGGATCTGTGCGCGAAGGCATTACCGCAGAGATCACGTTGCCGATGGACACGGTTTTTGCCCATAAAATTTCTCCGGCTTTATTAACGCTGGATGAAAATGGTGACGTTGGCGTGAAGACCATTACGCCAGACAGTAAGGTTGAATTTCACCGGGTTCATGTGGTGTCCGACAGCCAAGATGGGATGTGGTTAAGTGGCTTGCCCCCTGAAATTCGCATTATTTCGGTCGGCCAAGAATTTGTCAGTGTGGGCCAAACGGTTGAAGCTATCCAAGGCGAACTCGATACGATGATGCCTCAACCGGGCCAGGGAGACTGATCCCATGCGTGCGGTTATTGATCTCGCCTTTTCCAAGGCTCGAACAACGCTATCAACGCTGCTCTTGCTGTTAATTGCGGGGATGGTTGCGTATGTGGAAATTCCCAAAGAAGCGGAACCTGATATTAGTCTCGGGAAAATTATCGTACGTGTGATGCATGAAGGCATTTCTCCCGAAGACACCGAAAACCTGCTCATTCGTCCTTTGGAACAGGAACTTCGTTCCGTTGAAGGCCTAAAAGAAATGCGCGCCAAGGGGTTCGAAGGTGGCGCCAATGTGGTGTTGGAATTCGAAGCCGGTTTTGATGTGGACAAGGCCATGACCGATGTGCGCGATCAGGTTGATGTGGCGAAACCGAATCTTCCCGAAGACAGCGATGAGCCAGTTATAGAGGAATTTAGTTTCTCAAAATTCCCGGTGGTTGTGGTGACGCTATCTGGTCCCGTTCCCGAACGCGCACTGTTGAATTTTGGTCTTGATTTAAAAGATGAAATCGAAGCCCTAAATCCGGTTTTGAAAGCCGAGCTAACGGGCACCCGCGAAGAAATGGTGGAAATCCTCATTGATCCGGTGAAGGTCGAAAGCTATGGCCTTAGTCCGGCCCAAGCCATTGCCAGCGTGCGAAATTCCAACCGTCTGGTGGCGGCGGGCAAGCAAGACACCGGACGGGGAAGCTTTACCCTGAAAGTTCCGGGTCTGATCAATTCACTTGAAGAAATTATGCAGTTGCCCGTGACAGCTCAAGGCGATGCGGTCATTGTTTTAAGCGACATCGGTGAAGTGCGGCGCAGTTTCAAAGACCCCAAAAGCTTTGCGCGCATCAACGGTAATCAAGCCGTGACGTTGGAGGTCTCCAAACGCGTCGGCGAAAATCTGATTTTAACCGTGGATTTGATCAAAAAAACGGTCCAACGCTATCAATCGGAATGGCCCGAAGACGTCCGTGACGCCATAGACGTTTCTTACGCGCAAGATAGATCCAAAGTCATTATCGAACGGCTTTCAACCTTGGAAAATAGCGTCATCAGTGCGGTGTTGCTGGTCATGATCGTTGTCGTTGCCGCGCTCGGCTGGCGTTCAGCCTCGCTGGTTGGTGTCGCCATTCCGGGATCGTTTCTGACTGGCGTTTTGGTGCTGCACCTTTTGGGGCTCACTATGAATATCGTGGTGTTGTTCGGCCTTGTCTTGGCTGTTGGCATGTTGGTGGACGGCGTGATCGTGGTCACCGAATTTGCCGACCGCAAAATGACCGAAGGCATGCACCGCAAGGAAGCTTATTCGTTGGCGGCCAAGCGCATGGCCCCACCGATTGTGGCGTCGACCCTGACCACCTTGGCGGCCTTTTTCCCCTTGTTATTTTGGCCCGGCGTTGTGGGGGAATTTATGAAGTACCTGCCCATCACGTTGTTGGCCACCCTAACGGCATCCTTGTTGATGGCGATGGTTTTTGTGCCGACCTTGGGCGCGTATTTTGGCAAACCCGTTGAAAATAAAGAAGACCACGACGATCAACACCCTTCGGCTCTCACACAGGTCTATTTGGATGTTTTAGAGAAAGCCTTGCAACGCCCCGTCTCTGTACTTGTTGGCGCCTTTGTTGCGCTGATTTCGGTCTATGGGATTTATTTTCAATTTGGCAATGGTGTTCAGTTCTTTCCGGAAGTCGAACCTTCGGTCGCGCAAATTCAAGTTCGGGCGCGCGGCAATCTATCCATTTGGGAACGTGATTCCTTGTTGAAAGAGGTTGAAGTCCAAGCCCGCCAAGTCAAGGGTATCGAAATGGTTTATACCCGCACACGTTCGAACCCCACCGGGGAAGCAGCGGAAGATATCATCGGTACCGTTTTCTTGGAATTTGATGACTGGAAAACCCGGCCCAAGGTGGACTGGATACTCGACGAAATACGCAAGCGGACCGATCCCATCGCGGGCATTACTATCAATGCCGAAAAACAAAAGGGCGGACCTCCCGTTGGCAAAGCGGTACAGATTGAACTCTCGTCACGCTATCCTGAATTGTTATTTCCCACGGCCAAGGCCATCAAAGTTGCCCTTGATCAAGTCAGCGGCCTCATCGATTTAGAAGATACCTTGCCGTTGCCGGGAATTGATTGGGTCTTTGACGTCGATCGGGCGCAAGCTGCTAAATTCGGTGCAAACATTTCGTCTGTGGGCGAAACCATTCGCATGGCCACTTCGGGCATAAAACTCAGCACCTATCGACCTAAAGACATTGATGATGAAATAGACATTCGCGTGCGCTTTCCGGCCCGCTATCGAAACCTAGAACAGCTCGACAGTATTCGGGTCAAAACGGATTCCGGTCTGGTGCCCATCACCAATTTTGTTAAAAAACGTGCCCAGCCCAAAGTTGGTACAATCAGCCGCACGGATGCAAGACGGGTTGTGATGATTAAGGCCGATGTCAAAAAAGGGGTTTTGGCAGACAACAAGGTCAAAGAAATTCAAGCTTTGATCAAAGCGGCCAATCTAGATGACCGCGTTTCCATCCGCTTTAAAGGCGAAGATGAAGAACAAGCCAAGGCCAAAGCTTTCTTGACGAAGGCTTTCGGTGTGGCGCTGTTTTTGATCGCCATTATCTTGGTGACCCAGTTCAACAGCTTTTATTCCGCCGTGTTGATTTTGTCGGCTGTCATTATGTCGACGTTGGGGGTGTTTATCGGCTTGTTGCTGACGGGGCAACCGTTCGGTATCGTCATGGGCGGCATCGGCGTGATCGCCTTAGCCGGGATCGTGGTGAACAATAACATCGTGCTGATTGATACGTTTGATCGCTTGAAAATTGATGCCGACAGTATCGAAGAAGCCATCCTGCACACCGGGGCTCAACGCTTGCGTCCGGTGCTGCTAACCACCATCACCACCATGCTGGGCCTGTTGCCCATGGCGATGAATGTCGGTTTGGATTTCATCAATCGAAGCGTGGTGATCGGGGCGCCTGCCAATATGATGTGGGTACAGCTTTCCATCTCCATCGTCTTCGGCCTAGGCTTTGCAACCATCCTAACCTTGCTCGTCACCCCATCGGCACTGATGGTGAGGGCGAATGTAGAGGCGTGGTGGCGTAAAAAAAAGGCACGCGCATAGAGCGACCCTAGACGGTTTCTCTCATTCTCAAGTATCGCCTAAATTCATAAGAAACAGGCGGTTTTTAATTGAAAATCTAAGCGAATAGTTGTGTAATTTGTCCGAAGTCCTAGAGACATAGGATAAATTACCCGAAGGGGAAGGCGCATGTCTTTCGTGAAGTTTGTTGTTGTTGGCCTCGCTTTGCTTGGGCCTGCTTTTAGTCTATCGGCTTACGCTGACAGTCAGAACCTTGGCGGTGTGACTTTGTTTCGCATCGGCACCGGGGGGCATAGCGGCACGTATTACCCCATCGGAGGCATGATCGCGCACACCATTAGCAATCCGCCGGGCTCGCGCACCTGTGAGGATGGGGGCAGCTGTGGCGTGCCGGGGCTGGTTGCCGTGGCGCAGGCTTCTCATGGGGCTGTTGACAATATTAAAGGGGTTTCCTCTGGCTTTTTTGAATCTGGATTTGCGCAGTCTGACGTGACCTATTGGGCCTATACGGGCACAGGAACCTTTCAAGGGGATCGGCCCGCAAAAAACTTAAGGGCAATTGCCAGTTTGTATACGGAAAGCATTCATCTTGTTGCACGCAAGGGGGCGGGGATTAAATCCGTTTCGGATTTGAAGGGGAAACGCGTTTCTTTGGATGAACCGGGCTCTGGAACCTTGGTTGATGCGCGGTTGATCTTAGAGGCCTTTGGGGTCTCTGAAAAAGACCTGAAAGTGCGTCACGTCAAACATGATGTCGCAGCTCAACAAATTAACAATAATAATTTGGATGCGTTCTTTATCGTTGCGGGTTATCCCGTAAAGTCAGTCGCCGAATTGGCCTTTGATAATGGGGCTGAATTTGTGCCGATCCAAGGCGAGCCCGTGCAAAAACTTATTGATAAATATGGCTTTTTTGTCAAAGACGTGATTCCCGCTAATGTATATAAAGATATTGATGAAACGCAAACGATAAGCGTTGATGCACAATGGATTGTTCGTGCGAATGTGGATGAAGAGCTCGTCTATGGCATAACAAAGGCCTTGTGGAACGAAACGTCTTTTCGATTGCTGCAAAATGGTCACCGCAAGGGAGAAGCCATCACGCGCAAAACGGCTCTGGATGGAATTGGTATTCCTCTGCATGATGGAGCAAAGCGCTATTACAAGGAGGTCGGACTGCTAAAATAAGGCGGTTGCTTATTCGCAGTCTTCGTTATCAAAATCCAAATCAAACAGATCAGATGAGCCATCGCCTTTGCTGATGGCGCGATGACTGCGTATGGACAGCGGGATTGAAGCGATATAAGCCGTTAAAATACCCGATAGCGTGACCCAAGGGGCGCTGAGCAGCGAGGCGATAATCAGACCGACAACCACCATCAACGGCAGAATTAAGCTTGGGCGGAGCTTCACCTTTTTAAAGGAATAGGTGGGGATATTGCTGACCATCAAAAATGAAACCAGCAAAATGAACACAGACACCACTTCGGGGCGGCGCACATAAGGTTCAAACAAGTTAAACGATATCACCATAGGTAAAAGCACGAGGCCGGCCGCCATAGGCGCCGGGACACCTGCAAAGAAATTACACGCCCAAATCGGAGGGTCCGGGTCTTCGGCTGCCGTATTGAAACGGGCCAAACGTAGAGCACAGGCCATGGCGTAGATCAAAACCAAGATCCAACCAAAGCGTCCGACACTTTCCAAGGACCAGAAATACAACATCATGCCCGGCGCAACGCCAAAGCTTAAAATATCAGCTAAGGAATCCAGCTCTGCCCCAAATTTTGATGTTCCCTTTAAAAGACGCGCGATGCGTCCGTCCAAGGCATCTAAAACGGCGGCGGCAAAAATCGCAAGGCAGGCGTGTTCCCAACGGCCTTCATAAGCAAAGCGGATCGCCGTCAGCCCAGAACACAGGGCCAAAAGCGTCAGCATATTGGGAATCATGACATTTAAAGACAAGCGAGGCTTCTTTGGTCGCTCGATCTTTGTTGTGTCAGCCATGGGCTATAGCCCCTTTATCTGTGCGATGTTTAATGAATTTCGCCTTCACGCGCTGTTTCTTTAGATTTCATGTCCGCGATGACGGTTTCCCCCGCTGTTGTCAACTGACCAATCGCCACAAGTGGTGCGGTTCCCTTGGGCATGTAAACATCCACGCGGGACCCAAAACGGATCAAACCAAAGCGTTCTCCGGCTTTCATCATTGTGCCTTCGTGGACCTGACAGACAATGCGTCGTGCAACAAGACCCGCGATCTGGACAAAGGCAATGTCGTGACCGTCGGTGGTTTTCATACGCAACGATTGGCGTTCGTTAAATTCACTGGCCTTGTCGAGCTCGGCATTGAGGAACTTGCCGGGGCGATAGCCAAGCTTGGTGATGGTGCCATCCATGGGGGCTCTGTTCACGTGGACGTTAAATACGTTCATGAAGATACAGACGCGCGACAGGGCTTCTTCGCCCATTTCCAATTCGGCAGGTGGCACGGCTTCGTCAATCAAACAGACGCGACCATCAGCCGGGGCAATGACCAAGCCTTCGCGTGTCGGTGTGACGCGATCTGGATCGCGAAAAAAGTAAACACACCAAAGGGTCAGCACAACACCGACCCAACCAAGAGGTTCGGCAATGTAGGCCAAGACAAGAGCGATCACCGCAAACATGGCGATAAACGGCCAACCAGCGGGATTAATAGGGACCAATACGGTCTTCACGGGCAGTCTTCCTTCTTAAATTAGGGGCTACAAGCCCGATATTAGAGCGTTTCTTTTTAGCTGTGTATCACTTATTACCCGGTAAACGAAAGACCTGACCTGGATAAATCATATCCGGGGTTTGGATTTGGTCGCGGTTGGCCTCAAAAATCAGGTGATAGCGAACCCCTTTACCATAGGTTCTGCGTGCCAAACGCCATAGGCTGTTGCCGGGTTGAACCACCGCAAATGTGCCGGGTTTTAAGTTTTTTGTGTCGGCGGGTTCTGCGCGTTGGAATGGCAGTTCGCGTCTTGCCAGAACTTGACCGTCTTGATCCACCATGTCTGCGCGCAAGGTATAGGTTCCCGGCGCAATGTCATTTTCTGGTGTCAGACGCCACAATCCTTTGTCGTCATCGGCAGTCGTTTTGCCAATGAAACGGTTGTCGATATAAAGATGTACAGACTTTTGGGGTTCTGCGTGGCCGCTGATGGACAATCCGCCATCACCGTAATCAATAGCATCCACGCCGAAGACATCAGCCTGACCGGGCTTTTGCAGAACTTCACTGTTTCCGGTGCCATCGCGGCGCACTTTAATGGCCAAGGCTCCGTCACTGATTTTATCGCGTTCCGGGACCACCAAGATCACCACGTGTTCGGACAGAATTGGCTCATGACCGTCCAAGAGCATGCGCAGGCCCAAGCGGCGTTCGCCGGGTTCCAAAAGATTTTCAGGGACAAAGACCCATTCGCCGTGCTGATCGGTGGTGATCGAGCCAAACACGTTTTCACCATCTAAGACTTCGACCGTGCTTTTCGGATGGGCGCGTCCCGCCATGACGGCGTTGCCTTCGGGATTCACACGCACCACATCAAAAGTGGGGGGGATGATATCTTGCACTTGGGCTTCAGTCTGGGCTTGCGGGGATTGAGCCGAAGGGGGCGGCGCATCGGGTGCGCTTTTCATAATACTCAAACCGACGGCTGCACCTATAGCAACGGCACCTATGATACCAATGATGACGGACTTGCTCACGATCGCCAACTCCTGAAAGAATCTCTTGCGTTAATTGATTGTCGATAGAATAAAGCGCGCGCATGATCTGTGCAATGGTGCTATGACAAGTAAAATCTGAGATAAGGCCAGCCATGACGAAACTAACAGCTCTATGCGTCTTTTGCGGATCACGATCTGGCGAAGACCTTGCCTATACAGCGGAAAGCGAAAAGCTTGGACGGATGCTAGCCGTTCACAATGTGAAGCTGGTTTACGGCGGGGGTGGCATCGGTTTGATGGCCTCGGTGGCAAATGCAACGATACAAGCGGGTGGCGAGGTCACAGGCATCATCCCAGCCTTCTTGCGCGCCTTGGAAGTGGGCGGTATCGACGGTGCGCATGAAATCGTTGTCGAAGGTATGCATGAACGCAAAGCCAAAATGTTTGAAATGTCGGATGCCTTTGTGGTGATGCCCGGTGGTATCGGCACGTTGGACGAAAGCATTGAAATCATGACATGGAAACAGCTTCAGCAACACAACAAGCCGATTGTTTTTGTAAACACCCATGGCTATTGGGACCCATTTTTTGCGATGATTGACCAAGTCGTTGATAATGGTTTTGGTCACGACAAGATCAGAAGCCTCTATCAAGTTGTCGACACCGTGGACCAAGTGTTTGAAGCAATTGCCAGCGCCCCGGATGCCGATGAAGAGGTTTTGCTGAGCCACTTTTAATTCGTCTGGCCCCGTGCTTTCCTTGTCAAAGACCAGCCTGCACAGTATGGTGCGCTAAATTTCACATCCTCTGCCAATTAGGAGACAGCATGTCTAAAATTAAGGTCGCCAACCCCATCGTTGAACTCGATGGCGACGAAATGACCCGGATCATCTGGGATTTCATCAAAAACAAATTGATCCTGCCGTATTTGGATGTGGATTTAAAATATTACGATCTCAGCGTTCAAAAGCGCGATGAAACCGATGATCAAATCACCATTGATGCGGCCGAAGCCATCAAAAAGCACCGTGTTGGTGTTAAGTGCGCGACCATCACACCCGATGAAGCCCGCGTTGAAGAGTTCGATCTGAAACAAATGTGGCGCAGCCCCAATGGGACCATCCGCAACATCGTTGGCGGTACCATCTTCCGCCAGCCGATCATTTGCGAAAACGTGCCGCGTTTGGTGCCCGGTTGGACCCAACCCATCGTTATCGGTCGTCATGCTTATGGTGATCAATACCGTGCGACCGATTTTTTGGTTCCCGGTCCCGGCAAGCTGAGCATTAAATTCGTTGGCGAAGACGGGGCGACCATTGAACGCGAAGTCCACGATTTCCCAGACAGCGGCGTGTGTATGGCGATGTTCAACGAAGACGAAAGCATTCGTGGCTTTGCCCGCTCAAGCCTTAACTATGGCTTAGACATGGGTTGGCCCGTGTATCTTTCGACCAAAAACACCATCATGAAAGCCTATGACGGACGCTTTAAAGACCTGTTCCAAGAAGTGTTCGATTCTGAATTTGCCGACAAGTTCGCCGAAGCCGGCATTACTTACGAACATCGCTTGATTGATGACATGGTCGCGTGCGCCATGAAATGGTCCGGTGGCTTTGTGTGGGCTTGTAAGAACTATGACGGCGACGTGCAATCTGACACCGTGGCTCAAGGATTCGGTTCCCTTGGTCTGATGACGTCTGTTTTGATGACGCCAGATGGCAAAACAATCGAAGCCGAAGCCGCCCACGGCACCGTGACCCGTCACTATCGTCAGCACCAAGAAGGCAAAGAAACATCGACCAACCCCATCGCGTCAATCTTCGCGTGGACCCGGGGCCTTAGCTATCGCGGCAAGTTCGATGATACGCCGGACGTGGTCAAATTCGCCGAAACCTTGGAACGCGTCTGTGTCCAAACCGTCGAAGACGGCCACATGACCAAAGATTTGGCCCTGTTGATTGGCCCAGATCAAGCTTGGATGACCACCAATCAGTTCTTGGAAAAACTAGACGAAAACCTGCAAAAAGCGATGGCCTAACGCCAGCCTTTTTCGCACCGATAAAAAGCCCTGCTGGATCAATCCGGCGGGGCTTTTTGTTTGTGCGCGTGTTGAACTTACAGACGTCTGCTTGGGGAGCCATATCAGACTATATTAATGACGGGCAATTATGTCAGCTTTTGAGGTCACCACCCAGAGCGGACATTGGAAAATAGAATTACGCTGGTCGTAATATCAGTACACAGTGGCCATAGGTGACGCGCCAACCGTCCGCCGCAGGCTTCCCGGGGAAACACCGAACACGCGCTTAAAAGCCCGACAAAATGCCGCTTCAGATTGATACCCAAGTTCAACAGAGATCATGGAAAGCGTATCTCGACTTTCCAGCAAACGTGTCCTGGCGACTTGCATGCGCCACTCTGTCAAATACCGTAAGGGCGATGAACCGACCATATGGCTAAACCGCGCAGAGAAGGTTGATCTGGACATGCCAGCTTCGTCAGAAAGGGAAGCCACGGTCCAGTCCCGTTCCGGCGTCCTGTGGATCAAGGAAAGTGCGCGACCGATCTGTTTGTCACGCAAGGCGGCCAACCAGCCCTGATCGGCTTCAGGTGAATGGTCGAGCCACGAACGGATGGCTTGGATAATCACCACGTCAGCTAGGCGTGTGATCACTGTTTCTCCACCCGGTTTCAACACAGCGGCCTCGCTGGCTATGAAACGCAGCGTACTTTGAAGCCAGCCGCTGGCATCATCATCCCAGCCATCAATCTGAATAACATCAGGCAAAAGCTTGATCAAATGCTGTGCTGCCACATCATCAAAGCGGACCACGCCATACATTGTCCGCGTGAGCTCGCCGCCACCGCCGTATCGCATAAATTCGTAGCGTTCACTGATTTTATCGACAGGCAGGTCGAACAACGGTTCGGCTGTCACCTCAGGGCTGCTGCTTACCGTATGGGGCGGGCCGTGGGGAATGAGCGCAAGACTGCCTTGTTCAAGTCGGCGTGGCTCTTCCCCCTCAACTTGGAGCCAGCAGCGCCCAGACGTCACAACGAGAAATGTCATCACGCCATCAAACTCAGGAATATCTATGGCGAAGGGGGCTGTAAATTCTCCACGACAATACAGTGTGCCCGTTAAGCGGAGCATATGAAGCGTCTCGCCTAAGGGGTCGGCAGACGCTGGGAGTAATGGATCAGGTTTTGTCATAACTCCTTTATAGCAATTGATTATCTAAAAATCTACTAATCTGGACGAACAGCACATAAATAAGGATATACTGTCATAGATAGTCCCGCATGGTTCCTCTAAGCTCTCTTCATGTTCAATCACAACATAGGAGCAGTCCCATGCAGTCACCTCTCATTTTGGTTATCGGATCAACGGGTAAGACTGGCCGCCGCATCGCAGCGAGCCTTGAAGAGCGCGGCTACGGCGTGCGCCACGGATCGCGAAATTCTATCATCCCCTTTGATTGGGACCGGCCTGAGACGTGGGTTGAGGCCCTTCGCGGCGTAACGGCAGCTTATATCTCGTACTTTCCTGACTTAGCCTTTCCTGGTGCGCCAGAAAAAATAAAAATGCTCACAGAATACGCAGCGGCAGTCGACGTCAAACGTCTGGTGCTGCTGTCCGGTCGGGGTGAAACGCATGCCAAACATTGTGAAGACATTGTGCGCAATTGTGGTTTGGATTTCACCCTCGTCCGCGCATCGTGGTTCGCACAAAACTTCAGCGAAGGCTATCTTCGCGAGCCGATGCTTAACGGTATCATCCCATTACCGGCAGGTGACGTTCTTGAGCCCATCGTTGATGTTGACGACATTGCCGATGTGGCCGTCGCGGCACTCACCGAAGACCGACATCAAGGTGAACTTTACGATATTACGGGACCGCGCTTGTTGAATTTCAACGAGGTTGCTGCGGCTTTGTCAAACAGCACCAAACGCGACATTCGCTACACTCCAATCACTTTCGAACAATTTCACGCCTCCATGACAGAGATCGGTGGCCAGATGGTTGCGGATGTTTTCACTGACATCTGTCGTGAGGTTCTCGATGGACGCAACGCGTGGCTGGGCTATGGCGTGCAACGTGCGCTCGGCCGTGAGCCACGTGACTTTGTCGATTTCTGTCAGGCTGCCTCAGCTTCCGGGGCCTGGAACCAAGACAGTCTCAACCAATGAGCTTGGGCGACCGCGAATCAAGGAGACAAAAACCATGAAAAATTCATATATGCAGATTGCCGTATTGGCCATCAGCGGTTTGATTGCGATCTGCTTTGGCGGCGCTATTCTCTTCGTGCCTGAATTATTCTATGCCACATACGCGATGGATCTGGCTAACGATACAAGTTGGCTAAATGAAACAAGAGCATCAGGCGGTGCCTTGCTGGGCATTGGATTGTTGATCGCGTTAGGTTCGATTTTCTCGAAGCTGGAATTTACCTCTATAATCGTATCGAGCGCTGTTTACTTGTCATACGGGCTTTCGCGCCTTCTCAGTATGGCCATTGATGGTGCGCCCGGTAATGGCCTCGTTGTAGCGGCGACCTTTGAATTGTGTCTAGGTGCCATGTGCCTCTTTATTCTCTTTCGATACCATAAAGAACGTGCTTAACTTTTAGAACCCAACTGGAGAAAATCATGGCCCGGCTCAATCAATTTTGGGACAGACATGCAGCGGGCTATGCTAAGCGGCCCGTTGCCGACGAAGCGTCTTATCAAAAAAAATTGAAGGTCACTCAAGATCACCTCAGGTCTGAGATGGAAGTCTTAGAATTCGGATGTGGAACCGGAACCACGTCCATCATCCATGCCCCTTACGTAAGACACATCCGGGCAATCGACATATCGAAGAACATGATTGCAATCGCTCAGGCTAAAGCCGAGGCTGACAACATAAAGAATGTAACGTTTGAGCAATCGAACATTGATGACCTAACCGCTGAGGATGGAACTTATGACGTCGTGATGGGGCACAGCATCCTTCATTTGTTGGAAGATATAGAAGCCGTCATCGCAAAAGTTTATCGATTGTTGAAACCCGGCGGTATTTTTGTCACCTCTACAACCTGTCTTGGCGGGATGATGCCCCCATTGAAAGTTGTTTTATCCGTTGGCCGGTATTTAGGGTTACTCCCCTTGGTGAGGTTTTTTACGGTTGAAGAGCTTGTGGGGAGACTTAACGATGTAGGTTTTCGAATTGACTACCAATGGCAGCCAAATAAGAGCGAGGCACTTTTCATCATCGCAACGAAAGGGTTGTAAGATGAAAAAAGTAGCCATATTCGGAAATGCTGGCGGCGGCAAATCCACCCTCGCCAGAAAGTTGGCCGAAATCACCCATCTATCGCTGTACCCAATAGACACGATCAAATATCTCCCTGGCGGCGAAGAAATCTCCCATGACGATTACCTACACCAACACAGGCTGTTACTGAGCCAGAGTGAATGGATCATTGATGGCTTTGGTGATGTGACTACGGCTTGGGAGCGCTTCGCCGAAGCGGATACGCTCATCTTTATCGACCTGCCACTCCTTACGCATGCTTGGTGGGTAAGCAAACGACTGTTTAAGGGGGTATTCGTGAAACCGGAGGGATGGCCAGAAAACAGCCCCATCCTAGCCGGTTCACTAAAAAGCTATCGTGTGCTGTGGTTGTGCCATCAACGACTGACGCCTAGGTATCGGCAATACGTAGCGGAATCGGAACCTTGCAAATATGTGTATCACCTGAAATCGGCATCCAAAATCAGTTTATTTCTTGATGCCGTTCAACAGAATCATCAGCAGACATCAACTTGAGTAACGTAAAACCTCCATTCGGAATGCCCACTTCTGGCTGAGGCTGTTGAAAAACTCCGCTCTTAACCTGTTTTCAATGCCCGCTATTGTCAGAAGCAGACATTATTTAGCCCTTATGCGACGTGAAGGGATGCCTTTGGGCACTTTGGCTTGGGTTTTCGAGAAAATCGGTTGATTCAGCCCTTGACGCCCCCCCCTAAATTACATATAAACCGCGCTCTGGGGCCGTCTTGTGTGGCCCTGCCTGTTTTTTGAAGTATTGAGGAGCCTTACTATGGCCCGTAGATGTGCCCTAACCGGCCGTGGCGTTCAGACCGGAAATAACGTGTCTCACGCTCACAACAAAACCCGTCGTCGTTTCTTGCCAAACTTGCAAGACGTGTCGTTGATGAGTGATGCCCTTGGGCACCCCGTTCCTTTGCGCGTTTGCGCACGGACCATCCGCTCGGTTGAACATAATGGTGGCCTTGATGCTTACCTTCTCGGAACATCCAATCTGAAGCTTACTGACGAGGCTAAAAAGTTGAAGCGCCGTATCGTTCGTGCGCTCGCTAAGAAAGCCGCGTAAGTCACGCTCAGTTGGACTTTATTGAAAAGGCCCGCTCTTCATTGAGCGGGCCTTTTCTTTTGCCTAAAATGCGCCCAAGATGATCAGATGGATTTATCGAAACTTCATCCCACGCGCAGATCAATGGTCAAAAGCTTGTTGTTGGCCACAGGCTTTGCGCCCGCAATGTTGAGCGTCCTTTCCAAAGCCGTTGCCAACTCCGAAGTTCCGGTGGCTCCCGGCATTCAAGACATGAATGGCGATGTCCGCATCAATGGAACGGCGGCGACGGTGGGGTCTTTGGTTAATATAGGAGATACGGTGACGACGGGTGCAGATGGCAACTGTGTCATCATCATCGGTCAGCACGTCTATTTAATTGACGAAAATTCAGAACTTGAATTTTACGCCGAAGACTTCAAGCAAGGCTTAGACGGATCTGTTTCCGGAAAAATAAAGCTCACACTGGGCAGTATGCTTTCGGTGTTTGGCAAGACCGACACCAATATCTCAACACCCTTGGCGACAATCGGTATTCGCGGCACGGCCTGTTATGTGGCTGTTGAACTGGACCGGACCTATGCCTGTGTGTGTTATGGGCGCGGAGAACTCAGCGGCACGGAGGACGGCTTGCATTTAGAATCCGTGGTGACAACCTATCACGACAGTCCGCGCTATATTTATGCCAAAGGATCGGCTCGGCGGATTGAAGAAGCCCCCGTTGTTGACCACACAGACGCAGAACTTCGGATGCTTGAAGCCTTGGTCAATCGCCGCCCGCCTTTCAAGCGGAAGAAATTGCGCTATTGATTCTCATCTCCATAGGCTTATCTCAACCTTATCGGAAATAATAAGGGTGTTGAAGCGATGATGGGTTACGCGCGCACGGCGATTCTTTTGGCCGCCATGACGGCTTTGTTCTTAGTCGCTGGCTTTATGCTGGGTGGGCAGGGCGGTCTGGCGATTGCGTTTATGTTTGCCATTGGCCTGAACGCGCTGGCCTATTGGAATTCTGACAAGATGGTGCTGAAGATGTACGGTGCCAAGCCCGTAGATCGCACCTCGCATCCTGAATTTTATGACATGGTCGCGGCTTTGGCTAACCAAGCGGACCTGCCCATGCCCAAGGTCTATATTATCGAAGAAGACCAGCCCAACGCCTTTGCCACCGGGCGCAATCCAGAAAATGCAGCCGTCGCCGCGACGACAGGTTTGTTGAAGATACTCTCATCGAACGAACTGGCAGGTGTCATGGCCCATGAACTGGCGCATGTGAAAAATCACGATACGCTGATTATGACCATCACCGCGACCATCGCTGGTGCGCTTTCCATGTTGGCGAACTTTGCCATGTTCTTTGGCGGCAATCGCGATAACCCCTTGGGCTTTGTCGGTACGATCTTGGTGATGATTTTTGCCCCCATGGGCGCGATGATTGTTCAAATGGCGATCTCGCGCGGACGAGAGTATGAAGCCGATCGTATCGGTGCCGAAATATGTGGGCAACCTATGTGGTTAGCATCGGCTTTGGACAAGTTGGAACAAGGGGCAAAACGGATCGATAACGCAAAGGCCGAAGACAACCCCGCCACCGCGCACATGTTTATCGTCAATCCGCTGCACACCAAAAAAGTCGATAGCTTGTTTTCCACGCACCCCAATATGAAAAATCGCATCGAACGCTTGAGCACCTTGGCGGCAGAAATGAATACCGCTCAGTCCACTCGGTCGGCAAAGTCCACAAAATCAAGCTCTGTCCCCCGCACACGTTAAGGGCACGAAAAAGGACGGAGAATTTCCTAAGGGGGCATACGCTCAAATACGTCTGTTTAAGTTTCAAAAACAGATATTAGAGCTCGTTTTGAGAAATGTCCGTTAATAGCGGAAGTTTATGAAATACCTAAAAGGATATTTGCTAGAAAATGAAAATAGTCTTTAGTAACCAAAAATCAACTTTATGATGAGCAAACCCATTGACGACACGACACAAATTAAAAATAACTTCCACTGTGGCATAACAACATGTTTGGATGTTTTACGTCTTTGTAACTCAGTTACTCTTGGCGACCATTCATGTGCATGATCCCCTTCTGGATTGCCAAAATCATCTCGCCAATCATTCAACTTATCAACAAAACCTTGAGCAGTATCAAGGCTATCCACGGGGGCTAAATTATTGAGTCCGAAGCGAATATCCGCATTTTTATATTCAGGTATCCGTTCTCGATCAACATCACTCATCCGATCAAGGTTATCTCTTGTGAATGCGCAGGCCCAATAAAAAGGAGTGCCGTTTGTTTCAACTATGCACACGTGAAACGATCCAGGTTCTGACCATGACCATGACCTTTTGTTAAAGAGAGTTCTGTAAGTGATTCCCTTGTGATCCAGCACGAGTTTGGGGAGATCAAAAACGACTAAGAAGAAGCATGCTATACAGGCTAAAATTGAGAACATGAACCCGAGAAAGCCGACCAGCATATATAGATAATGCTTGCTTGAACTAGGGCTTCCTTCCGTCATCATTAAATAAAAAACGACCATTAATCCAAGCATAAAAGGTACGCCCCAAATCATAAATTTATGAGATGGTGAATAGACAATTTTACAAAATTTGTTACTTTCCGTACTGATGCGGTATTCAGACATGCACATAATTCCAGACTCGTTACCAGTAGAATTATGTAGTTAACTATCAACTTAAAAGACTGTAAAGTGTTTGATCTCCGCTCACCGTCAAAAGCAGACGTAACCACCAGTCTAAAATGATGTCCGCTTAGCGCACGAAAGCGGGCGTTAACGTCAAGGGGAATATGCGGTTATTCTCTTAAAAAGCCCTCACAACTTAAAAGCTGTGAGGGCTAAATTTTAGGCTAAAAAATGGTCTACTTTAAGTGAACCCTATAGGGATTTTCCCAGCCTTTTTATCAAGTCATTGAGCGGTTGAGCTTCGTGTCCGTGTCCGTGTCCGTGACCCGCGCCCATGTTATTCATGTCGCCTTGAATTGGGCACTCGCCTTTTGCAGCCTGTACGGCACAGTCAGCGGCAGACATTCAAACCCAACTTATTTTTGGGGAATGATTATTCAACACCTGTCAGGTTATCGTTAGGCTGATCATATACAATATCTACCATAAAATCATTTAACTATGTATTTTATGGAGGGCAAAATGAAAGATTACGATAGGTTGGGTTGCTGATACTGTGCGGAGCGCGTATTTTATACGTGCCCCATTATCAGTTAGCTTGGAGGAACGTTTCATGATCAAATTCTCTCTCGTCGTTAAGCCTGCAATCGCATTCACCACACTGTTGATTGGCCTGTCCGTCAGTGGATTTGTGTATGCTGAAGAAGGGAAGAAGTCAGCAGACGATATTGTTCTCGAGGCGACTCAGCCAACACGGGATTGGGCGCTTCCACCGACAGGACCAAAGGCGGTCGCCGACAAGACAATCGTCTATATGGCCGAATCACTCCTTAATGGCGGCATCCTGGGGGTCGGAGAGGGCGTCAAGGAAGCGGTTGATGCCATCGGTTGGAAACTTTTAGTGATTGACGCCCGGGGAGAATCGGAGGGCCGCTCCGAAGCTTTCCGTAAAATTTTGGAGATGAAGCCGGATGGACTGATCCTTGGTGGCTCCAACGCATCGGATAACGTGAGCGATCTTGAAGAAATTACGCGCAATGGAACCGCTATCGTCGGCTGGCATGTTGGCCCCACCTCCGGGCCCTTGGCTGGCACTCCCGTACGCTTCAATGTTACCACCGACCCCATGCTGGTTGCCCGCACTGCGGCGTCTTATGTCGTCGTCGATTCGAAAGGCAAAGCTGGAGTGGTTGTTTTCACCGACGAGCGGTATTCAATCGCGGTGGCGAAATCGGATGCCATGGCAGATGTCATTCGTGCATGTGGCGGATGCGAACTGTTAGGCATTGAAAACGTTTCCTTGGATAAGACCGCTGAAATCATTCCGGAACTGACGGCCTCTCTTTTGGCTAAATATGGGGCACGATGGACCCACAGCTTAGGCATCAACGATCTCTATTTTGATTATGCCGCACCCGCTCTTGCCATTGCCGGGGTTTCAGCCGAAGGCGGTATTGCCAATATTTCGGCTGGCGATGGAAGCATTTCGGCTTATGATAGAATTCGCGCAAATAGCTATCAGGTCGGCACCGTTCCCGAACCCTTGACCTTACATGGCTGGCAGTTGGTCGACGAGTTGAACAGGGTCTTCTCTGGCAGTCCCGACAGTGGATATGTCATTCCAACACGGCTTGTGTTGCCGGATAACGTAAACCAGGACGGCGGTCAGAAGGGCGTTTTTGACCCTGAAAATGGATACCGTGATTTTTACCGATCAATTTGGCATCGCTAATGCTTAGGTGCGAAAACCTCCATTTGCGGAGTTGGAATGCATGAACCTATTCAAGACCATCAAGACACGCCTTTTTTCCTCTTTTGCGGTATTTGCCGTGCTGATGGTGGCCGTCGCATTGATCGCCGTCACTGTTTTCAGTGAGTTTGGCTCTGTAACGCGGACTTTTATTTCTGAAAGCCTGCCGGAAATTGAGGAGGCCTATGCGCTAGAAAATATCGCCCATGACGTGTCGATTGCCGGTCCTTTGATGGCGGCTACTCTGAACGCTGATTCTTTGCGTCTTATCTACGAAGAGAGCAAGGTAAACATCAAAAAGTTACACAGTTTGACGGCAACTCTTTCTGCGAAGGGAATTTACGGCGATCTGCTATCTCTCAATCGGCATAGCCAAGGCTTGCTATCGAACCTAAACATGATTTTGGCTATCAAAACCAAGCTTCTTGAACTGCAATCTGAATTTGACCGCTCTATGGCGAATGCCGCCAATCTGTTTAAAGAAGCTTCATCCGAAGAATTTTACACAGTTTATCATCAGCTGTTCGAATTGCCTGCGATCAAAACAGAAGCTGATGTTGCACAGTTACAAAATCGCTACCTAGAGCGTTTGAAGGTTTTGGCGCCAAGCATATCAAACGGATCGACCGAGCAGGTGGGGGCGTTACTCAAGAACGCTGTGGTGCCATTCTCTATTCGAAAAGAGCAGCTGCGTTTAAACAGCATCGTTATGTCCTCTCTTGCTAGACTGAAAACGTCCACTGACGGCATTTATGACAATGCACTTCATTATCGCCAAGAGGTCAGTAAGTCGGCAAATAAAGGCGCGGCCTCTGTCCTTCAGCTAGAAAGCAAGGGTACCATTGCGATTGTCGGCCTGTCTGCGTTGATGTTCTGCTTAGCCGTCTTGGTTGGGTGGTTGGTTGTCGCCAAGGGCATTGTTGCGCGCTTGAGTGCCCTCAGCGCCCTCATGCTCAGAGATCCGAAGCAAGTTAAGTCACCAGCCACCACGATAACAGGTGATGATGAGATTGGCGACATGGGACGTGCTGTGGAGACCTTTCTTGAAAACAGCAACGCGCTCGTCTTGGCGCAAACAGCCCTCGACCAGACCGAAGACTGCGTCTTCATGTTCAAACCGGATACACTCGCATTTTTTTACGTCAATGAGGGGGCGGCCAAGCAACTTGGTTACAGTCGTGACGAGTTGTTGCGCATGACCCCCATAGAATTGAAGCCGTTATTCACGGAAGATACATTCCGCGATTTTCTATCACCTTTATTAAGCAATGATGTGTCGAGCCTAACCTTTGAAACCTTACACCGCCACAAGGACGGCCATGATATTCCCGTCGAAATTCTTGTGCAAAACATTCACTTGGAAAATTCACCTTCATTTTTGATGGCCATTGTTCGAGATATCTCCCGTAAATTGCAAGCGGAACAGGAGCTTCGTGAATCCAAACAAGACGCTGAACATGCACAGAAGACAGCAGAACAAGCCAACCAGGCCAAGTCAGAATTTCTGTCATCCATGAGCCATGAGTTGCGAACCCCCCTGAATGCAATCTTGGGCTTTGCACAAGTTCTGGAATTGAACCCAAAAGAACCCCTGAGCGAAAAACAAAAAGATGCAACCAACCAAATTAAGATAGGCGGCACACACTTATTGGATTTGATCAACGACGTGCTCAACCTTGCAAAAATCGAGTCTGGGCACCTAGATGTGACGATTCAGGCGGTCAACATCCAAGAAATAGTCGATAAATGCATGTCCGTGGTCGAGCCATTGACCCATGAACTGGGTTTGACCATCAATACGGACGGCATCAAGACCGCTTTAGTTCTTGCTGATCAAGTTAGATTTAAGCAAATATTGCTCAACTTGATCTCCAATGCCGTGAAATATAATCGTCAGGGCGGCATGGTAAGCTTGAGAAGTTCTGCTGTTGAGGGCGGTATGCACCGCATTTCCATCGTCGACACCGGCTATGGAATTCCTGTGGAAAAATATGACGAACTATTCCGTCCTTTTAATCGTCTCGGGGCAGAAAATTCCACCATCGAAGGCACAGGTATTGGCCTGACGATCACGAAACGCCTGCTTGAAAGCATGGGCGGTCGCATTGGCCTTGAAAGCACCGAAGGGGTGGGCTCGACATTTTGGATAGAACTACCCTTAGCCGAGCAACAACCCGTCACGGAGCCGATGACAAAAGAGACGGGGGAAAATAACGATGTTGCAAATGAAACGATCGGCAAGATTCTTTACATTGAAGATAATGAGGCCAACATCATCCTAATGGAATCGATTCTGAACAATCTGACAGGGATCGAACTGAACGTGGAGCGTACCGCCGAACAGGGGGTGGTTGCGGCTATTCAGAACCGGCCCAATTTAATCTTGATGGACATTGGCTTGCCCGCCATGAACGGCAACGAAGCACTGGACGAACTGCGCCGTCGCGAAGAGACACGCGATATCCCCGTTATTGCCATAAGCGCTAACGCCATGCCTAACGAAGTAAAGCTGGGCCTGAAAGCTGGTTTTCTGGCTTATCTAACCAAACCGTTTGACGTCACCGAATTAATCAACACGATCTCGGACGTGCTTTTAAAAGAGAAGAAGTAGCATATTGCTCCCATTGCATTACCTGCTCTTATCGGTATTTCTGGATGTCTGCTTAGCGCACGAAAGCGGGCGTTAACGTCAAGGGGAATATGCGGTTATTCTCTTAAAAAGCCCTCACAACTTAAAAGCTGTGAGGGCTAAGTTTTAGGCTAAAAAATGGTCCACTTTAAGTGAACCCTAAAGGGACTTTCCCAGTCTTTTTATCAGGTCGTTGAGCGGTTGAGCTTAGTGTCCGTGTCCGTGTCCGTGACCCGCGCCCATGTTATTCATGTCGCCTTGAATTGGGCAATCGCCTTTTGCAGCCTGTGCGGCACAGTCAGCGGCCTTTTTCCCCATACCATGAGCACCGTGTGCGCCGTGCCCCATACCCATGCCACTGTTCATCGCCGTAGTCGCTTTAACCACAACATCAACAGTGACGTCTTTGCCGTTATCAAACGTTAGGGTGACGGGGAAGGTGCTGCCTTCTTTAAGGGGCGCATGAAGGCCCATCAACATCACGTGATAGCCACCGGGTTGAAGCATAATGGTTCCGCCAGCAGGCAGGTTAATGCCTTCAACTTTGCGCATTTTCATCATGCCGTTTTCCATGGTGTGGTTGTGCAATTCTACGCGCTTGGCAACGTCCGAGCTTGCAGATAGCAACATGTGATCATGTTCGTTTGTATTGGTAACGGCCATGAATGCCCCACCAGCCTGTGCAGCACCCGCACTGGCACGTGCCCAGGCTTGAGATACATCAAGGCCACTGGCAAATGCGGAAGAGGTCATAAGCGTTGTGGTCACGGCGATGGTGGAAATCAGTGTTTTAATGTTCATTGTTTAAGTCTTTCAATCCGGCAAAATTTCAGCGTTCATATATCGTAAAATTCACACATGCCTCGTTTCACCAGTTTTGGTTCGGGCCTGCATGATAGATTTTTTTAAGGAAGAGGAAGTTTGTTTAAACGCTTGGCGGTGCGCGGGCGAGCCCTGGTCCCATAGTCCACAATCCGGCTACCCAATTGCTTTGAGTTGGCGTCGCACTCTCATGAGGGAGGGTACGAGGTGCATACGCCACAAAAGGCGTACTTGGGGCAGGACCTTGGACACTGGTCTGTACTTGGCAGACCGGACAGTCCCACGGCATAACAGCAGACGGGCCACCGTCCAATGGCAGGCCTGTTGTTTCGTCGAGGGTCTGGGTTCCATAGGCTGTACAAATGACAAGGTAAAAGGCGGGTAGGTCTTGGCCGTCTCGCGTCTCGGCGTTTGACCCGGGTAATGAAGCCGCAGCACTTAAAGGGATTAAGGCTTGGACGAACATCGCAAACAAAGCAATCTGCGCAGCCGCTTGACGGCTCCGCTGAAGGCTGAACGCTTTAAAGATGTTCTCAAATATCAAGATTATTCCCCAGATGCTGTATATTCACACGGGCTTATATATGCACGATACAGGGGGGATGCCAAGCTAAACTTTACCGTCTAGACCAAGTTTTCACCCATAGGCTTGCCGGGCTCATGATGGCCTAAACGGTATAAGCGTAAGCGACAGATGTCGCGCCTGCAGCGGTCCACATGAAGAGGGCCAATGCTGCAATAACTTTTAGAATACCGAAGTTTACGGGAGTGCCTTCGGTTTTTTTACGGTGATATTGAGCTTTCGCGATCACCAAAAAGGCACCTGTTGCTAAAACGGCATAACCGACAAAATAAAGTGCGTGCATGTCGATGTTCATAAATGTTTGCATATCGAAGTCCTTTACTTTCTCTTTCGGGGCGTGCCCCTTGGTTTTAGAAACAAGATGAATGTATGTTGCGTTCATCCATATTAGATTTTGATAATACAGATTTCCGAAAACTTGAGATGCACTATGTTTGCGCGCTTGCTATGCGTTTTGCGCATGGCTCGAGCCTTAATTCAGGTAGTGGATTGAAGTTGCTTGGTTTTTTTAGGTGTCGTTTGCCTTATTTACCACGGATCTGGAGCGTGGCGCGCAAAATACAGGCAAAAAAATGTAAAAGAGAGTACCTGACGGCTTAACTGCGACGTTTATCGCGTGTTGGGGTTTCATCGAAGAGGTCGGCTAACTCAGACATAATCGTCCCGCCTAAATCTTCGGCATCCAGCAATGTGACAGCCCGTTGATAATAGCGGGTAACGTCATGGCCGATACCAATTGCGATCAATTCGACATCTGATTTGGTTTCAATCCAATCAATCACATCGCGCAGGTGACGTTCGAGGTAATTTCCGGGATTGGTGGATAATGTTGCATCGTCCACGGGGGCTCCGTCAGAAATAACCATCAAGATACGGCGTTGTTCAGGGCGCGCTAAAAGCCGGCTATGCGCCCACAGCAAGGCTTCGCCGTCGATGTTTTCTTTCAAGATGCCTTCTTTTAACATCAGGCCCAAGTTCTTGCGCGCGCGGCGCCACGGCGCTTCGGCCCCTTTATAGACAATGTGACGCAGGTCGTTGAGGCGTCCGGGGTTTTCGGGCTTATCGCGTTCAACCCAAGTTTCCCGGGACTTTCCGCCTTTCCACGTGCGGGTGGTAAAACCCAAAATTTCGACTTTTACGCCGCAGCGTTCAAGTGTGCGTACCAAAACATCGGCACCAACCGCAGCAATGGTGATGGGGCGTCCGCGCATGGACCCTGAATTATCGATCAAAAGTGTGACCACGGTATCTCTGAAGTCGGCGTCTTTTTCTTCCTTAAACGACAAAGGCACCATGGGGTCGGTGACCACCCGGGCCAGACGCGCGACATCCAGCATGCCGTCTTCTAAGTCAAATTCCCAAGATCGAGTTTGTTTGGCCAGCAAACGCCGTTGCAAACGGTTGGCAAGCTTTGCCACCACGCCTTGAAGCTTGTCCAATTGACGGTCCAACTGGTCACGCAGCCGATTGAGTTCTTGGGAATCACATAAGTCTTCGGCGGCGATGATTTCGTCGAATTGGGTGGTGTAGGGCCGATAAGGTGGCGGTCTGACAGGTTCGTTGTTGGGCCAAGTATCATCTTGTTCGGATGGTCCGGCGGGATTTTCCCCATCCATCATTATGTCTTGATCTTGACCGCCTTCGGTGTCCGATCCTTCGCCCATGTCGCCGGCTAAGCTTTGCGCGCCAAGCTGCGAGCTTGTGTCCAGCCCCCCTTGATCGTCACCTGAATCGTCGCCATCGGTTTCCGGATTTTCCTCTTGGGGGGCGGCGTCTTGATCAGCCTCTTGA